>ODAI011055423.1_pt1 | contig 39974 bp, 69 predicted proteins | sample 1539321 | NCBI WGS metagenome assembly ODAI01 (sample SAMN02144231, study PRJEB22623) | gut metagenome | biome: sheep rumen | host: Ovis aries | place: New Zealand
CAAGCGAACAACTCACCAAAGCAGAAAAAATAATTGAGTTACTTCTTTCTGATAATAGAATAATGAAAGCACAATTTGAATCAGAAGAACAAGCAAAAATATGGTTTGAGCATATACATCAAGCAGAGCAATTCTTATTGGCTAGAAAAGGAGACAAAATAAAATGAGATTTACTTATACAAAGGTTGAAGGATTTGAACCTGCCATTATTGGTGTTCGTCTTAATATGTCTAAAGATTATGAAGACGCTGTATCTAAGATGGATAGTATGCTCAGTATGGGCGGAAGACGTATCGGACCAGAAGATTTGCGTATCTGTAAAAATCTTATTAAAGCAGACAGTACGAAGAAAGCTGCCGGTGAACCAAACAGTAAGTTCTTACAGATGATTGAAGTATGGGTTTGTGTAGAGGCACCACTTTGTTTCTGGAAGGAAGCTGATACCTATAGACATGGCGTAAAGTCTTCAACTTCCACAATGCACCGTATAGGTAAGTACGTCATTGATGAAACCTGTTTTGAACCAAAGCCAACAAACGGAAAGATTTCAAGTCTTATTGATATTCAGAAACTTGAAGAAGCTCGTCAGAAGTTCAATGAAACTCACGACAAGGATATATGGTATGATTTGATTTATGGACTTGGAGACAGCTGGCTGCAAACTCGTATGTGGCATTTCAATTACAGCACGTTAAGAAATATTTGTCAGTGGAGATTACATCACAAACAGAATACATGGAGTGGTGATGACAATGACACTATGGAAAACTTTATCAAATGGGCTAAGACATTACCTTATGCTCAGGAATTTTTATTCGAGGAGTATAAATAATATTCAATTAGAAATTCTAATATTAAAATAAATTGGTTGGTTAGTTTAACTGGCAGAACACCGGAGACGTATCCTGCAAGGTTCCATCCGGAGATTCAGGTTCAAGTCCTGAACGAACCTATATTGGTTCTAACAGACTCTCGGCAATTAAGCTAAGGAGCACTCAAAGGGGCGATGGGTTTTAGTTTCGCACTTAGAACCATTTTGGTGAGGTAGCTCAACGGGAAACCAAGGCAGAGCTTCGGTGATTGAAAGGGATATTTTCATCTGAATACCCTTAGTGGAGGTTCGAGTCCTCCCCTCACCTATCCTTATTTTATACGTTTCACACAGGGTTACAGTGAGATAAACGTATAAGGCATTTTCTGTTTTGTCTTCCGGTAGGAAATATCGGTTAAGTTTGGTAGACGTACCAACTAACAGAATCTTTTTTAGGAGTATAAATTATGGTAATTGCAGTTGATTTTGATGGAACAATCACTGATAAAAATGTTTTCCCACAAATTGGAGAGATGAAAGAATATGCTCTTGAGGCAATTCATAATCTTCAGGCTGCCGGAAATAAAATTGTTTTATGGACTTGTCGGGAAGGATATTATCTCGATGAAGCCAGAAAATGGTTGAATGAACATGGGATTGATTTGGATTTTTATAATTACAGTCCTTATCAGCTGCAGTCAAGAAAGATTGTTGCAGATGTTTATATTGACGATAAGAATGTATTCATGGTTGATGATGTGGATTGGCACAAGATTGAGGAATATATACTTAATCTTGCTGATAGAAATGCTGTAATTTATTCAGGAGTGTAAACTATGTTAGATTACAAAGGAATATTGAATCATTACAGAGAAGGCTGTAAGACAGATGATGAACTTAGAGCCAAGGTTACACCATTTATGGAGTTCCTGTCTTATCTTGATACTGCAGGAAATATGCTTAAACATGCAGAGGCTTGCTGCAGAGCAATTCCTGATGAGTTTGGTCTTAAGGAACTCAAATGGAAAGTAGCTGATATGAGTGCAGCTCTTGATGAGTTCAGTGGTGATAGTGTAATAGAGGATATGAAGAACGCATGACAAAAGCTATAGTTACCATCAGTTTTAGAGTATATGATGAGTCCAGAGGAGAGTTATGTCTGAGTAAAGATGATGTAATTGAGTATGAACGTTATACATCTTATGCTACTAAAAACATGGAGCCATGTATACGAATACGAATCTTTTCGTTTGATGTAAAAATGATGTACGATGTTCCTGATTTTATTATTGAGGGTTATGTTACAACCATACCACAACCTTTACTCAATTATCAGTCTGGCAAGAAAGATAAATGTATTCAAATACAAAGGTTTGATTCAGTACATAACACTAATGAGTTCTTAAAGAATATTCCAAAAGAAAACGTTATTAAAATTGAACCACTTGAAAATAATACTTATCTTGTAACATACAGTGAGGAAATGAAATGATTGATTTAAATGAAATGGCAGGACAGATGTACGAAGTTGCACTAAAGAGAGAACAGCATAGTCCTTATATGAATTCTCTCACAAGCGTAGAACTTCTCAAACATCTTGCAGGTGAAGTTGTAGAAGCTAGTATGGCTTACAGTGTAGGTGCAGAACCTTATCGTATGGAACTTGGTGATATTCTCTGTATGACGATGTTGCTCGCATATAAAGAAAACTTTGATATTGAGAAGATGCTTTCTGATGTACTTGCCAAGAATACAGAAAGGGCAAACAGAACAGGAGACAAACTCTAAAATACCCTCTAAAACGTTCATAGATTGCATATAACACGTCTTTTTAGGGTAGTTAGTATAATTACTTGTTTTAAGGGTCGAACGTCACTACAGCAATCTATGACGTGGTTTTTAAGTATTAAATAAATACATCTAAGGTGGATTAACTAATGAACAAAAGACTTCTCAGTTATGCTAAACTTCTTAAAGAGAGATTACTTAATGACGGTTGTACATTTAATAATCAGAAACAATCTGAATTTGGCGTTATACAAGAATATTACAGAAACGGTATAGATTCTAAAATCATAGAACATACGGTAAACAGTATATCTTGCCAGTACAGACTTGAACTTGGTAAAGACATAATAAAGATATTTTTATATATGGAGAGAGGATGACTTGTACAGACATGATTGAAGAGATAGTTGAACTTGCCACTGTAAGATATAAGAAACTGTCTAAGGGTAGCAAAGAGTTCGACCTTATCAATATGCACAAAGAAGTCGTAATAGACGGTATTCCTTTTCATTATTGGCGTGAGTACGGTGTCTATAAGGTATGTGAGTATCTTAAAGAGAAAGTACCTGAGGCTGATATAGAATGTGTGCTTGACGGTAATGATTCTAATATCGTTATTACACTTACAGACGAAGAGGAGAGAAATCTTAATCCTAAACTTTGTCACTTACTTAAAAACTTTTGGTCTGTTTCTTAGCAGATTCTAATATTATATTAATGACATGTTTTTATGCATGACACCTCCTTCGGACCTTTGTACTGTCAGTATGAAGGTCTTTTTATTTTCAAAAATCTGATTCTAATATTATTAGTGTAGTTATCTTGGTGTATCCGTATTTTCCCTCCCACCCACGGATATGTCATGTGATTACCTCCAAATGTTTTCGGATACCCTGTTGTCTGTTTTGTTCATTTTATCGGGCAGCAGGGTATCCTTTTTTAACTTTACTGTCTGAGATATAATTCTATTATTAAAGTTATAAAGGAGAAAACTCATGGAAGAAAAAACTTTTGCTCAGTGGTGGAAAGATAACGAGGAAGATGTTCTTGCTAATTTCCCTCACTATTCGGATGTAGAAATCATTAAACGACTTTGCCTTGATTGTTGGAAGACACAGAACACAAACTGTGAAATCAAAATGGCACAGCTTAGTGAGGTGTAACAATGGATGAAGAAAAACCTAATTTGATTCCTTGTAATTGGCAGGAATGTAAGAACAACAAAGACTGGTTCTATGTTGGTTGTATTAATCAGAAAGTAAACATTTGGAAATTGGCAAAGAAGAAACACATAACTCTTATACAGTTGTTTCAGTCTTGTCCATACTGTGGCGGCAGGGTGGTAATGAAATGAGAGTAAAAATGTTTTGGGAATGGCTGCATAACATTGGCTATAGTGACAATGAACTTGATAACCTTCCGATAAACCATCTTGTAGCTTTACAGGACGAATACATAATGTTGATGTACGGAGACAACTAATGAACAGCAATGAAGTAGCAAATAGAATCAACAGATACTTTAACGGACAGTGCAAGGCATATTCCGTAAGTCAATATAAGGTTGAAGTTGATGTAAGTAAAGAACTATCTACTGACACTTGGAAAAGATGTGCTGATGCTTTGGAAATGAAAGATAACAGTAAGTCTATTCCAAACAGTTATAAATACGGAGATGTTACTGTAGTATTTTTCTATGGTGCATTACAGAAGTTTACACAGGACAGGAGAACAAATTGGACAATCTCATCACGACCACAGAACTATCGAAAAGATACGGCAGAACAGCAGCCAGAATAATTAAAATACTTGAAGGCCACGGATTCGTAGCTGAGACTGTGTATGTTGAGCATCACATCTGTAAGGCTTGGAGTAAGGAAGCTGAGGATTTTCTTAGTAAGTTTATTACAGAAGAGAACAACAAAAGTTTGCTGATTATGGACTATGCCAAGGAACTTCATGTATCTGAGGATGTTCTCAGAACAGCTATGAAGAATCTTAAACTGTACGGTGAGTACAGAACAGCTCGAAGTAAGGCACTTGAAAAAGAAGTAAAGCGGCTTTTGGAAGAAGATAAAGCGGCAATGCAGGAATCTCACCCACTTGTCAAAAATAAAAAATACTTCAAGACAAGTTACTTTCCGAATACCATTCCAAGTTGTTTTGAGGACTTAGATGAGGATACTATTTGATATTGTTCTTATTGCCGTAGGATTCATATGGTGTACCCTGAGTATTCTGATGTGCGATAAAGATACACTGGATAAACTGTTGGAAACTAGAAAGTATTTTGATTGGCTGAGAGATTCCGATAACGATAATTAAGATATTAAATTAAATATTTTTACAAAAGGTACAGAACGTTTTTTTAAGGTGTATTACTCCGCACCTGATAGTTTTCCGTTCTGTACCTTTTCTTTGTTTTATATATTTTACAGAAGAAACAATCAATAGTATAATACTATCGTTGTGGAGGTATATATGACTACAGCACAACTTAGTGATATAGCGTGGATTAAAGACATAATTTATATTCTTCCACTTGCCGGAGTAATCTGGAAGGGGGCTACTATGAATTCTCAAGTCAAAAGGAATTCGGAGGAGATTAAAGAATGTAAGGATATTATACAGAAACAGAACGAGGCTATAATTTCCAGTCTTAATAAACTTACGGATACAATGAATGATATTAAGTTGGATGTATCCGTATTAAAAGCACTACGTGATGAAGAAGTCGGTAAGAAAACGCCTAAGAGAAAGGCAGCTAACTAGGAGTAAATGTTATGATGGATTACGATTACTGGTTACAAAAAAGTGCTGGTTGTTTTGATGATTATTATGAAGCCTCCGATGATGAAATATTTAGATGGTATGATGAACGTTACTCCGATGTTCCAATGGAAAAAGCACTTGGAGATTATGATATTCCATCTTGTGTTGCAGATGCAATGATTGACAAGATGTGGGAAGATGAAGAATTTCTTAGGGATTATGATTATGGATTTGTAGAGGATTTAGCTGAATGGATGGATAAATATCCTGATAAAGCTAACCGTTTATATCAAAAACTCAAACCAAAAAATAGCGATGAAATGTTCAAGTTACTTGGAAGAAAAGGTTGGTCTTCATTTACAGATGAGTTTTATGATTGGTATAATAATTATTACGACCCTGAAGACTATCGTTATTAAGATTAATTATGATTGATAAAATACTTGAAATAATACTTTCATCATCTCTTATAACTATAGGTATTATGGCCCTTATTTTTGTTATAAGAGATTCTATTAACAAAGACGATGACATAGACAGCGAGGTATAAATGGTAATGCTTAAAATTATTTTAGGAATGATTATTGGTAGTGCTATGATGGTTGGCATCATTGTAGTATCTGTACTCATTGCTAAGCACATTGATATGATAGAGGAGAAAACTAAAAATGGAACAGGAGAAAACTAAAAAGACAGACAGCCGTAAATTCGTTGTATGGATTACTTGGCTTATCGTTGCGATTCTTGTAATTGCATGGTGTGCTGTTGTAATGATTTTTACAAAACAGATTGTAGAAGGTCTTGTAAGCCTTATTGAGAAAGCACTCTCATACTTCTTTGCAATCAGTATGATGTATCTTGGAGTGAATGTAGGACAGAAAGTTGGACTTGCATTTGCAGATAAACTTTTACCAAAAGAAGAATCTAATATTGAAGAAGAGGAGAACGAAAAATGAAAGATATGCCTAACGAAATGTCAGGACTGTTTCCAAAAAAATCTATGAATAAATCTGCAAAGGAAAAACCCGATATGATAGAAAGGGCGGCTGAAATTCTGAAGGTTATTTTGAACAGAGATGAAATCGAATCCATAAATGTAAAATACACTAAGGATAAGTTTGATATGAGTTTTAATTTCAAGGAGAACAAATAATGAAAACAATTATTATTGGTGTAGGAATTATTGTATTACTTCTTCTTTGTCTTATTCTTGCAATCAAATATGCCGGTAAGAAATCTGAAGAGGCGAAAGAAAACAAGAAGATTGCAGACGCTTACAAACAGAATGCAGAAAGCCTTAAAGATTATTCAGAAAAGGTTCAGGAAGAAATTGCAAAGAAAGATGAAAAGGATAAGGAGATATCAAATGCAAAAACTAAAGAAGATTTGCGTAGTCATGCTCGGAATACTGCCAATTCTAACAATGACAAGCTGCGTAACAAAACCACAGAATCAAAAGGTACTTCCACCAAGACCCGTAAGACCAGAACTAAATCCACCGGCAAGTGATGATGACGATTATGCATGGGAAGTGTATTACAACCATGCGATAGACAGTCTGGAGTCTACGATAACACTTTGGGAATATTGGGCTGATACTGTTGAAAATATAAACGAATAAAATTAAAGACGGAAGTAATTCCGTCTTTTTTTACATATTATCTATATATGGAGAATCCTTTTATGAATATGAATAAACTTCTTAAATCATCAATTGAGATTACAGGAAAAATACCTTTAGTACTTAAAAATAAACTTGAATCAGCCGGTGTACTTGTAGACGGTCTTATCACTGGTGGAAACAACATTAACGTTACATTGAATTCTAAAGGTACAGAAACTACAGTTGAGGCTACTTTTGTCGGTAACGGTAAATGGGTTGTAGACAGTCTTGATGATGCTGCAAATCTTTTTCCAGAGATTGAAGAAGGTGATTCTGTTTCCGCAGATATGTTTACCAAGTTATTCATGAACAGTATTAATTCAGGTCTTATTCTCTCATTTAATCCGCTTGGTGAAGTAAAATACGGAATCAAAGATAAGATAGATAATCTTAAAGAAAAGGCACAGAAAGTAAAAGATTGGGCTAATAATACTTTATACGCTGAAGACGCTGAAAAATGGATTCGTGGTAACGGTCCTTACAGACGTACTTTTACTGATGCTAGAGACGGACAAACACGAACTAAAAAAGATTATAGTGCCGGTAGAATAAATGTAGGAAAGATTCAACAGTTAAACGATGAGGGTAAAGGTCATTATAAAGTTCTCACAGGAAACCCAGCTACTCAGGATTTTCAAGTATGGCACCTTTATAAGAACGGTAATAAAATCAGATGTGTTGATTTGAAGACAGGCCTTAAACCACAAGAAGCAGAATGGGTATACGATAATAACATCCCAGATAATTGGAGTGAAGCTGATTGGAATCCTGAGGGTGAGATTCCTGAGAAAGCAAGTAAGATTGAAATACAGGAAGTTCCTCAAACAGAAGAAGATAATGTAAACGAGACAGAAGAATCTCAGACTACAGAAGAGAATAACGTAACTGCTGAATCTGAAGATGTAGAACAGACAGAAGAAGATAATATCGGTAATCCTGACGATTGGTGGGATGATTCTGAAAACGGTGATGAATGGAATGAAGATATGGAATATGTTCAAATGGATGAAGAGAATAACGTAACCGAAGAGCCTAAGAAGAAAAAGAAGAAAGTTACAGCAGCTCTTGTAAAATCAAGCATAGAAGATAGTGATTCTGATTTTGGTGAAGATGTTGAAGAGGATAATGTTATTGAATCTAAACCAAAGAAGAAGTCAAAGTATAACGGAAAGAATGTAACAGGTTATCAAGACGGTATGCTCGGAACCATGACAGTTGCATCATCTCTTATCTCATGTAGTCTTATTCTGAGTAAGATTGAAGATTTCCAAAATTATATTAAACAATACAAATTGGGAAAGAAACCAAAGCAGGTTCTTACAGAGATATTAACACGATTACGAAAACTTCCTGCAGAAGACAGAAACAATATCACTAAAGACAGTAACAACAATGTGCTTATTATAAATTTCGGAAACACAGATTTAACTACAGAGAATTATATGGCTCAGTTTGAGATTTATGACGATGATGTTGTATCTAAAGTAAATCTCGGAAAAGGAAACAGTATGACAGGTGATGACGCTATCAGAATGTGTACGCAGACACTTGATAGCATCACTAATCCTTAGAAGAGATTTCTGTTAACAATTTGTCGATTTGCTCCTGAGTAAGTGGTGTAACATCCTTGAGGTACTCATCACTTACTTTTGATTTTTCATCAACATCTTTCGGACACTTGTTTTCCATATCACTACCTCCAAGTAATAACTCTTCTTGAATTAAAGAACTGGAATAACCATTTCTCACTAAGGCACTTCTTGAAAGCGTTTCTGTACTCTGGAATAGAAAGTCTGATAGCTTCATCTGGATTAGTCTTGCTGCCGTACTTCTTTACGATACAGAGAATTTCATTTCCATCTCTTTCCCAAAGAACCTGAAGTGTATTGTCTTTGTTTGTGGCCATTACACTAGCCTGTCTGATTGATTTGAGATAAGCCTCTTTTCCTGTACATCTAACCATTTCCATAATCTGCCTCCTAAAGCACCTAAGATACTTTGATTATAACATAGAATAAAATAAAAAGTAAAGGATTTTAGAAATTATTTCAATATAATTATAGAACTTCGATATCTTAGTTATAACGTGATTATCCGCATCAATTGAATAATTACACTATTTTTCTGAGAAAACCTCTCCAAATCAATCCTGGTGCGAATTAGAGTATGTTTTAAGTCTATTATTAGAACTATAAAGGAGATTAACATGGCACCACAGGAATATCTTGAATTTATGAGAAAACGATATCACACATACGCTTATTTCAAATACTCATTAAAAGACTGTAATACTGAAGCGGATTTTTCTGTAAAATCGAATGAGCTACTTGATGAGATATTTGAAGATGAAAAAATGTATTTTGATTTCACCAAAGGCCAGATACTTATCGCACCAATTCAGAAAGAATACGAGAACTTATCAGCCTACTCTCAGAAAGTAATGCAATTCTTTACAATGTTTCAGCAATTAAAAGGATTCTAAGATTAAATATTCTTAAAGGAGAATTTACTATGGATTCTAAAGTAAAGAGTGCCGTAAACGAACTTGCGGATTTATTCGGTACAACACCTAAAGGAACAACAGTTTATTTTAACGAATATAATTACACACCGATTCCACAACCGGTTACAGAAGCGGTAAAAGCGATAATGAATGATTATTCTGAATTGAAATACAGAATTGGACTTTACTCGGTAACTGTACTTGATACAGATAAAAAAAAAATCGCTAACGCATTAAATAAGAAACCCATAGAGTCAAAGACCGCTATGGGTAATCTTCATGATGAATTCGTAACAGGTAAAATTACTGAAGCTGAGCTTAAAGATACTCTCACAAAGAAACACGGTTACGGAAAACGTAAGGCTGCAGCACTTATCGATAAGTGGAAACCTGGCGTAATCAAATCATCGCTTTCGGATTATTTTCCTGTAAGTGGAAGTCAGGCAGAAGAACTTGAAGATAAGATTTCTCAGTTTGATAATAAATCAGATATCAGAACAACACTCGAAGATTATTTTCACATTTACGATGATTATGCCGAAATGTCTGTTGAAGATTTTGATAATGCACTTGATGAATATTTCAACGAGATTGATGAAGATGATTTTCTTACTGACGAAATAGACGATACCGCTATGGATGAATACGGTGGAGATGAATATTCTGAATCGTTAGAATAATTTTTTGTAGGATTTTCCTCTATTTTTACATATTATTTATATAAGATGGAGGAAATCCTTAAATGAATAATAACAATAAGAACAGTAAACAAACCATTCCACAAATAGTAAAACATTTTCTTACACGTGATGAAGATGAAGACCTTTTTAATCAGGTTGAGGAATATAATAACTACGCCAATTATTCGATAGAGACATCTACAACTTCAAGGTCTATCTTAAATGCACTTAAAGACATCCCTTCAATGGTTGATGACCCTATCTGTGGTTCTGCTGTAAAAGCTGTAATGCAGACAACTTTCCAGACAAACGGTAATAACGAATTGTTTACACTTGTTACACCATCCACACTTATTGAAAACGAATTGAATGATTTCCATGAAGCAATCGGTGTAAATCAGTTCTTACTCACCACAGGATATAATAATCTTTTGTGGGGTCAGTTACCATGGAAACACATTTATAGTTCTGAGGGTGTTCTGGAAAGGGTTGTTCCTATTCCTGATTTCACAAGCATTACTCCGATTATTATCAGTGGTAAAACAATTGGATTCATAAATGAAAACGGTGACTTTGTTCCGTCTTATGAATACACATACAGTCAGCTTGAGTATTACAAGAATCTTGGCGGTAACTCTAAGAACGTTTCTATCACAATGGGAAGTAGTTCTTCTAATCCTATTGAACAGACTTTGCAGAATGAGTTCACATACGCAAATAGTTATCTGGGACAGGCAAGTAAACCATGGAGAAACGTAAATGTAATCGAAGACGCATTACTTCTCAATCGTATGGACCAAAGTAATTACTACAGAATCATCTCTGTAAATGTCGGTGCTCAGGTTTATTCTAAATCAGCTATTCAGGTTCTTAATTATTACCGTAATCTTTTCAAGAAAGTAAGACGTGTTAATTATGATTCTGACGGAATGAGTAGCAGAGGTATCGGACAGAACTTCGAAGTTATTGTTCCTCAGACACAGAATCAAGGCGTAAACGTTCAGGAAGTTGCAGGAAATCCTGACATTAAAGCACTTAAAGACCTTGATACACAATATCAGAAACTCTTTGCCGCACTTCAGATTCAACCGTCTATGATTGGATTCTCTGAAGATACACCGTCTTCACTTGGTGACAGTGCGGCTCTTACTTGGGATAAACGATTCGCTAAAGTATGTAAAACACTTTCTTACAGTACATACGATGCCCTTAAAAATATTGATTATCTCCATTTGCGTTCACTTGGTTATAATGTTACTAAAGACGATTGGAAATACGCTACTGTATCTAATACAATTCAGGAAGACCAGGATAAAGGCGAAAGTCTTAAAATCGCTGTTGAGAATCTTAAAGAAATCACAGACAGTTTTACGAGTATGGAAGTTCAGTACGATAAAGAATATCTTATCAAAACTATTCTTGGCGATGCTCTCGGCAACTTTGGTGTTGATTCTGAAAAACTTCTTGCGGCTAAAGATGATGTCGGTGATGATAACGAACAACTTATGATTGCGACATCTCTCAGACAGGGTAAGATTAAGAACACATTCAAACAGGATATTCTTAATGAAGATGCTCGTGTTATGACTTTGAATGGTATTTATAAAGAGAGGGAAATCAAGAAGATTATTGCAGCATTTACTAAATCAGACGTAAAGGTTGAAGAACAGACCACACCAATGACACTTAAACAGCTTTGTTCTTCGTTTGTTGTTAAACGTGATAATCCTCTGAATCTCAAGGGATTTGTAGAATATGTTGATGATGAACCTAGACTGATAGAAGATTCATTCATAGGCTCTAAACAAACAAACGGAGAAGCTGTACCGTTTAAGTTCCCTGTAATCTGTTCTAAAGAATATGAAGTTACAGCAGGTGACCTCGACCTTGGTGCAGTATCTTGTGTAAACAATCTGTATATCGACAAGAACGGTAATTATACAATCAACAGTAAGACTGACCTTGCAAGATATCTTTATAATTATATGAATGACGGTATTGATTGTTACTGTGGAACTGTATGGAAACAATAATCTTGTTCAATAAATAATTCTATTATTATATTATAATTAGAATTATTTATTCAGGAGAAAAACATGAGTAAGAGAACAATCAGACTTCAGCCTTCATCGGGCAAGTTTTTACAGACATCTTTGGATGGCCGTATCATTAATATTTTCCTTGTAGACCCTAAAACAAATGTTCAGGGTACTGAGGTAAATTACGATGATGCGATTCGTATTCTTGCATTTAAGAATCCGGTTGCGATTCCTGTGCCTGTTAAAGGTAAGGACAATAAATATATCAGGCAGCTTACAGATGAAGATATCGCAAAGATTGAAGAAATTAAGAACAGTGGATACAAAGAATCGACAGCCATTGTATCATCTGACAATTCTGCACTTGAGAACGTTGTTGCTTCACAGAATGAAGTAATTAAGTCTCAGATGGACTTCATGACTCAGATGAAAAAGGAAATGGATGAACTTAAATCTGAAGTAAAAAAGATGAACAGTAAATCCGAATCCAAAGCTAAAAGAGAAAAATAAACTATTTTTGGCCTCCTAAGCATTAATAGTTTTTGAGAACCTTGAGCGGACCTCACAACTCACATCCATATCCGCTTAAGGTTCTCTTTTTATTTACATATTTAAGTGAGGTTACATTATGGTTTCATTAAAGAAATACACAAAAGAACAAATCCTTACAGAAGGTAACAATCGTTTCAAAAAGATTGCGAGTATGCTCGATAAAGAAGATTTGGAAGATATGCTGCAACAGGCATTAACTTGGCTCGACCAGGTTATCTTTACTCCAAGAGCGGTACTGTTTAAGCCAGATGATATAATGATGTATAAAGGCGGATGGTTTGTTGATGTAACTCCATACAAAGTAGATGTAATTAATAACGCTTATTATCAGGATACTTTTGATGAACAATTGAACACTATTCTTCCTGAGGTCGGTCTCATGCCTTTCATTGTAGGTGGTAATACCTTTAATTCGTTGAGTTCTATCGGTGATTATCTGGGTCTTAGAAGTAACCTTAATATGATGAACAGACAACTTGAACTTGACGGTGATTATGAACTATGGCCTGTAGATGAAGAAGGAAGACAATTACTGCAAGTAAAGAACAATCATCTGATAAGAATAGAATATCTTCCGAACATTGATAGAAATGCGGAAGAATGGTATCTGTATGATTATGAATATGGTGCGTTAAAAGACGTTCTGTTCGACATGTGTAATATATTCAACTACGAACAACTTATGTCAGCTCAATCACTTGGTGTAAGTAAAGAAACAGAGAACCTTGCTAAATACTGGAATGACAAACTTGAAAAAGACAAGAAAGAATTCCAGGACAAAGTTCTCGTTACTGCGTTGATGTAGTACTAATTATATACGCTTCTCTTAAAGAACGGATGATTTACCATTTTTGAAACTGTGGTGGACTGATTCTTCTCCACAGTAAGGAAAGAATCTTTATCTTTTACATCAGTGAAAGTAATGTAATCTTTGCACATTAAACAAAGATATTTTCTACCGTTGATATTACAGAATATTCTACTCATCTTTATTGCTCCTAAAAATAATCAGGGTGACGAATCACCCTGATTTAATGTTAGAATTAAGCTGATTTCAGAATATCTTCTGCTGCTGAAAGCATTGAATATCCGTTCATGAAGTTGGCCATTTTCCAATCGGCACTTGTAGAAGTTTTGCGGAGAGGTTCACCGTTTGAAACGAAATCAGCTACCGAATTGTAAAGACCCCAGGCAGTTCCCTTGAAGTTCTGAAGGTCTTCTTTATTGTGATAGATGTCTGCAATTGCAAGACCAACTTTTTCAGTAGACTTTTCAGAAAGATTCATCTTCTTGAACAATTCACGGAAGAAAGCCTCTTCACGAACTTTCTGTCCTGCCATTTTGATTGCATCTTCTTTTACACGTTCAGTGTAATTAAGTGCAAGTCCGAGAGCCTGTTCTGCTTCAGCCTGTTTACCTTTGATTGATTCTGTATGGCGAAGATTCCAAGTTCTCTGAGCACCGTTGATGGCAAGCTGCAAGGTATTGTTGCAGACGATTCTTACCGAAGTAATTCCGGCTATCAGACCTGTTGTACCGTCATGTGAGTTTGTTACGAACAGATAGTTTTCAACAGCATCTCCGACAAGGTCTGTTTCTGGAAGACGAACAAGCATGAATGTTCTTTTACCGTTGAAGAGCGAACCAGCTGTTTCATAACGACATTCGATTCCTTTTGAGTTCTGAATGATATTATCAGTGAAATCGAAAGCTTCTTTGTTCTGAACGATACGATACTTGTTCTGAACCATTCCGAGAATATCTTTTGTATCAGAACGAACGTTTGCATAGAAGTTAGGAATGATTGTGCCGTCCTGCAGACATACAGGTTCCTGGACTACTTCCCAACCAAGATTAGCAAGTTTAATAGCTTCATCAGATGTTGGACAACCATCTACGATTGTTCCAAGTCCGTGCCAAGGGCGGATGCCGTTTCCACTGAACATTCCGTCATTTTCCATAATTCCATGTGCCATAATCTGTCCTCCTAAGACATAAATTAGTTTATGTAATTATAATATCAAATAAACATTATTTTGTAAAGGATAAAATAAAAGAAAATCTATTATTAATGTTAGAGAGAATTAAATATTTAGATATGAATAACATTAAAGAATTGAATCCGATATATTCATTTACTCTTAAAGAGCTTCGTGATGCTGAGGACATGGACTTTATTCACAGAAGAGAACATCTCGCAGAACTTGAAGAACCTGAGCTGGAATATTGCTATGCGAATACTCTTGTGTTTACAATCAAATCTTCTCAGTACGGTAAGAAAGATAAAAAGACTGGCGGCACTAATGTAACTAAGTATAAAGTGTTTGTTTTGTTTGAAGATTTTTATACTATCGGAAAAGATAAAGACATTGATTTTGAAGATGCTGTAGATTATGCGATTAATTACGCAGATGTTCATACTCGCTGTACATGCCCCAGCCAGCTGTATTGGGGATTTAGCTATGAGGGCACACAGCTTGGATATCTTTATGGTGTTCCGAGAGAAAACAGATTTCCAAAAATACGCAATCCTAATTTAAGAAGTACCAGCTGTAAACATACAGATAAAGTCATTGAATGGATTCTGAGACATAAAGATATAGTTACTAAATTGTTTGCCACATATTACAATCGTCTTGATGATGGACAATCTATATATGCTGTAAATACTAAAGGTACTACAATTACAATCGGAAAGAAAAATGAAGATGGTGACGTATTCTTTGAACAACAAGTGGAGGAAGAAAATATGAGTGAGGACCAGACACCTGAAGAACAGACTGAAGAAACTGTTACAGAAGAAACATCTGAAGATGTTGATAATCTCGACCCAGATACATGGTGGGAAGATGAAGATAATGTCACAGACATTGAACAGGAGAATGAATAATGACTATCGATAATATTTCAACTGTTGTAGAAGAATTCACAAAAAGACTTCAGCTGCCTGAAAGTCTTTACAAGTTCACAATGACTACAACGAATGAGAATGTGGAACTCATAATCTCGATTGAAGATACTGTAAAATGTGCAATGAATATTACTAACGGTAACATTAAAGTTCTTTATGCGGATAATTATCTGTCTGAGAATTATCTTGCGTTGGAATTCATGACACCGATAACTTTACTGTATCAACTTTGTATTATGTTCTATGCGTGTGTCAAAGATGTTGCTCAGATAGATTTTAATAAAATGCTCAGTATTATCTTCCTTGAAGATGTTTATGACTGGAAGACATTGATATATGCGATAGCTGAGAATGTTGGTCTTGAGACGGAATTAAAAGACGATTATGTTGTAATAGATGATGTAGAAATACATTACAGCGGATATCTGAATAAAATCCAGATTGATAATACTGAAATCACATTACGAGGAAATGATTACACAGATATCGTTGAAGCTATGTTCAAATGTGTAGAATATATCGCAAATGTCATGGATGTTGCAGATAATCTGTTTATGCCTGAGGAAACCGGTGAGGGTGAATTTGCCGAAGAAGATAATGTTGCAGAAGCTGGTGGAATGCCTATGGGTGATGAAGACATGGATATCGATGTTGATATGGACATGGGTGATATGGGTGATGAAGAGGCTGCAGAAGAAGGCGGTGCTCCTGAACCTGTGGAGCCTATGGAAAATGAGGACTTCACAGAACCTCAGGGTCCGGTAGTAACAATGGATGATTTACTATAAATTATTCTTTACAAGGTAACATTTATTTGATATTATAGTTACATAGACTAAATACATAGGAGATATTTATGGAAGACGAAAAGATTAACGCACTCGTACAGTGGCTCAACGAAAATGGTAATGAAGTCTCTGTCGATGATGTGCTTGATGAGGGTTGGAATCGTTACAGTGTAAATGGTGATGATTACTTAGTTTGTACTGATGAAGAGGCTGATGAAGAATTTAGAAATTCTGAAGAATCTCTTATCGATGATATGGGGATAGACCTATTCTCAGATTGGTTTCAGACATGGATTCTTGATTATGCAATCGATACTTCATGGTTCGAAAGTGCTCTTGAAGAAGAGGCTGATTATCTTGCAAGTGAATATTCAAATGAAAGTAGCAGCACTTATGAAAATCGTCTTGTCGAAGAATGCTATGACCATGACCTTATCACAGATGATGATTTTGAAACAGGCGAAGACGGAAATCCAGATTATGAAAGATGTACTGTAGAAGAATGGGATTTGCAGGATAGATTCAAGACATGGTATGTTGACCAGGAAGATGCTGTTGAATGGTATAAGATGAACTTCGGAAACGAATCTTTCAGAGATGTCGTAAAAGAACATAATCTTCTTAATGTTGATGCAATCATCGAAGAAATGAAATCTAACGATGGTCGTGGTGCTCTTGCAGGTTACGATGGTGTTGAAAACGAAACTGAGTATAACGGTGAATGGTATTACATTTACCGATGCTAGTTCATAATAACAGATTTTTATAAAGACACATTCTTAAACGAGTGTGTCTTTTTTATATATTTTTATATGAGCGTAGAAAATTTTCTTGCATACGAACAGTATATCTCATACATGGACAAGCAGCTGTCAATTTGGGGCCAGCCCATGACAGTCTACAACTCCGAAAGACAGAATGCACTTGGCTATGAAGATACAGGATATAACGAGATTGAAAGAATGAATAGTGATAAGGTTCTCGGTAACCAGTACCATAAATATCAAAGCCGTATTTGGATAAACTTCACTATTCCAAAATCGGTTTTCTATAAGCACAATTGGTTTCCTGAAGAAGGTGAAGAACTCTGTATGGCTGTAATAAAGTCAGATGTTCCTGTAAAAGAAAATGATTATATCAGAACAGCAATCCCTGAGGCTACAAGTATTTGGGGTGATATGATTTTCCAGGTAAGGAAGATTATAGACACAGGGTTAGCCAATGTACTGCAGCGTCAGTATTTCTTAAAACCAACTAGCAATAAAGATTTACATTTTGAACTTGATTTCTAAGTGAGGTATTTTATGAAGAAGTTTATCGCTATTATTGTTATTATATTCTCTTGTTTCTTTCTTACAGGATATTCTTACTCGATGAAGTGTCCTAAATGCATTGAAGAGTCAAAGACCAACAAACAGGTTATGAACAGTATTGGAGTTGCTTGGCGTGACTTTGGAACTCCGATTATCCATAAAGACGGTAAGGCTTACGCTACTTACCGTTGTTGCTATGGACATTCTTTTCTTGTAGATTTATCAGAATAATGACGGATGCTCTTTCTTGTATTTATCAACAATGTCAAGACAATCTTCAAGAACAGACAGGCCTATTGGATTAACTGTCATATTAAATAGTTCAAGAACTCTGCTAACTACATCTTTATACTTCAAGGAATATTCATAATTCGGATTCTTATCATGTACACCTTGTAAATAACCTTCTTGATAAAACTTTTGTAAAAGGGCTACCTTTTCCTTATCATTAAAATCAATATTTTCTGCAGCCAATAGTTTCATCAAACTCATTTATTTAATCTCCTCTCGTTTAATGGTTTTATGATAGATTACAATCTTAAATTGTTCTGGCGTTCCAAATATATCCCAGAACCAATCTTGGATACTCATAAGCAATTCACATAGTTTATTTCTTGGAATAGCTTCTCCTGTTTCTGGCTGATAATAAACAGGAACTCCGTTTAATTTTGCGTAGTAGAAAATATCTTGCTTGTCCATTTATTCACTCTCCTTCTTCACAATCTTTGGAATAAAATTATTACAGCCAACACAATGACATTCTTCCTGTACGTTACATTTATGCAGATAAACGTTATACTCTGGAATTGCATAAATATATCCGTGCATGCAATCAAAGAATCTGTCATTATTGTTACAGTCTATTGTCAGATATTCTTCAGGTTTCATACGCTCTCCTTAAAGATGTTGTGCAAGTAAATAAATACCATTATCTCTGATAGCGATACTTATGTCCGAAGCAAACTTTTTGTACTTAATATTTTCATCATTTACATCCGCTAAACTTGATGTAGCAATATGTACATAACTTTCTTGATTTTCTCTTTCTAACATTCTGATTAAATCTTTCACTTTTATTGGTTCATGCATTTATTTATCCTCCTTTGGAAGTTCTGGAAGTACAATTTCTTTCCAAGCGATAACTGTACTCATAGGAATAAAACCCCAACCTTTTGACATAAAATGATTTTCAACTTTTTTTGCAACATAACAATTGTTCAAGTTTGTATAAATCAGTACATATTCATTATCTTTCGGTAGTTCGTCTTTCACATAATGCCATTCATTAGCATTGTTATAGCCAAACTCTGCACCCTCTTGCCAAGCAGTTCCAACAACTTTGTATAAAGAAGGTGTCGTATGTTCTAACTGGTATTTCACTCTTTCTTTCTCAAACATAGTTACTCCTCCAAACCTAACATCTTATCGTAAACTTTCATGGTTTCTAAAATCGATTCGATTGCTCCGCACAGTTTATGAATAGAAGTGATGCACCATAATAGACCTAAAAACAATATAAAGAAACATATTACAGATAAAATAATCAGTGCTTTCATAGTTACTCCTTATGTATAATCCAAAAAATTACTAAAGTTGTAAGTACAAACAGTACATACCTTATTGGTTCTCCAAATAATTCTTCAAACATAGTTACACCTTACTCTTTCGCCACTGTTTCATATACTCAATTCTTTCTTCTCTATGAGCCTTGTTGTACTTTCTCTTAGATTCCAAAATTGCTTGCCTACGCTCTTCTTCTGTTTTATATATTTTAGGTCTGCCACTTCCTTTACCGCCCATATCCTTACTCCTTCGGTTGTGAACTAAGTTTTCTAAGTTTATTTTTGTAGTACATAATTCTGAATGGTCGTAAAAATATATCCCAAGACCAATGAGGTTTTCTTAGGTACTTCAAATATTTTTCACAAAGTGATATTTCTACCTGTTTTTCATATTCTGTCATTCTCCACCTCGCTATCTTTTTACCTTTCTCTGTAAATCAGCATTTAGATACCAAAAATGAAATTTCCAAAAATGGATATTAAAATTAAAACAGTTATCATCATTTTTCTTTTTTCCACCATTGGTATAGATTTTATACATTGGTTTTCTCCAATGTTCACAATATTCAAGATGAATAACTTTAGTGTTTTTATGCCACCATTTTTCAAATATAGTCATTTCTTCACCTCACTTAGTCAAAAATTAATTCATACATCATTATTGTATTTTTCCCTTTGCAAGGTTTTACTTTGCATTAAATAACGCTAACGCTTTTACCCTTATACTCTGGATATGCTTTGTTTAAATCACAAAAAGTTTTACTGTCAAATTCACAACAGATTATAAAAGAGCCAAAAACTGTCGTTTTCATTTTTCCACCTCCTTTAAGAATTGCTCTGCTTCCACTCTTACTCTCAAAACTTCACTGCAATTTGGTAAAAGGTTTAGAACATCTGAATTACAAGACGTTATCAACAATCTTTCAAGCAGTTCTTTTGCTTTGGTGAGTTGTTCACTTGTGAACTTTATATAGCCTTCTTTTGCCAATAATTTAAGACAATTTTCTGGCTTTAATTTTTCTTTCAATTCTGCATTTTCTTTTTCAAGGTCTGCCTTGCCTAACTCATACGCTTTCTGTATCTGTTTTGTACCTTCGTCATACAATTTTGAATATTGAGAATATGAAATCTCTCCAACCATATTCAAGCCATTAAGGTAACTTTCAAAATCACCTTTTATTTTTTCAATCTCTTTTCCAACAACTACTGTTATCATTTTCTATTCCTCCTTTAAGAATTGCTCTGCTTCTGCAATTAAAGAATAGTTCTTATCTATCGGGTCTATGTAATCTATTGCAACTGCTAGGAAATCTCGTATGAATTGTTTTGCTTTGTTAAGTTGCATAGTCTGCAAGGTTCTTGCATAACCTTCATCCGTTGCTTTCTGAACCTGTTCTTGCCATTCATCTTTATACTTCTGATTTTCTGATTTCAGTTCTGCAATCTTATCGCACTTATCGCACCATTTTGCAATCTTCTTGTAACCTTCAAGGGCTTCTTTCACATTTGCGTTTTCTTCTCGCAACTGTTTTTCGACCTTTTCGCTCATAGTCATAGCAAACTTTCTAGCGTCATTGTCTGCTTTCAGTTCTACGTTTTCTTTCAAGACTTCTTCTGCCTTATCCATAGCACTTTTCAAATCTGGAAAACGTTTATAAACTCCTTCATACTTGATAAGTAAGCCCATTATCTGCTTTTCAAAACCTTCGTTTCTGCCTTTAAGTAAAGTATTTTCCTTTTCAAGTTCCCAATAAGGTTTCTTGTTTCTGAAAGCATCATTTATTTGTTGTTTTACGTGTTCACCAGCCTTGTCTATTGCGTCTAACTCTGCTTTCTGTCTTGCATTTTCCTGTTCAAGTTCTGCAACATCTTTTTGAATTGCAGAAAACCACATTTTTTCAAATCGACTTAATGTGTGATACATTGGAAAACAAGCCCCACAACCTTTATATCGCAAAGCAAAATCTTCATATTCGTCTTTAGTCATTTTTCTTTTATCTCCTTAATAACTTCTTGTATTTCTATTGGTAAATTATTCCTTATTTTTACAAGTTCACTAAATTTAAATTCAGAATAAATTTCATTTAGTAAGCACTTCATTTTCTCAATCTGTGCTTCAAGGTCGGCAATCCTTCTACTGTCTCTGCATTGTCCGTAGGCTTCAAAGTGTTCAACTATTTTACCTTCTTTAGCCTGTTTGAGTTCTGCGTTTTCCTTACTCAGCTTAGCCATTTGTTCTACAACTTTTCTTCTTCCGTTCCTTAGTCCGTTTTCATAGCACCCTGCACCATAGTCTTTTATGGACTCACGCAGGGTTTTCAATTCATCTGTCAGTTCTCCGTTCTGTTTCTGCAAGGCTCGTATCTGTTCTGCGTCTATCTGTATCTGCTTTTCTCTTGGCTCTGCACCTGCAAGATAACCATTCATATAAATCAACTCATCTTCGTGAGTATGTGCAATACAAAATGCTTTCTTTGAACTTTCTTCTGCTTCTTTTTCAAGTTCTTCTTTTGTCATTCCTTATTTTCCTTATTCCAATAATGAATTACTAAACAAATTATTAATGCCAATACTCCACCTACTATGTAGGCTATTGCTTCTGCTTTACTCATTACCTATCTCCCCATATCTTAATCACAAGTTTGAAATAAACGATAATTTCTATAATGCAAATAGGAATGTATATTTTCCAAGGCATATATTCAGGATTGATGTATCCTGTCAGATTGCAAATTATCCATACGATACTACTAATCATAATCATCCTCTACCTTAATATTAGAATTAATAGCCGTAGTGGAAAACCACAATATCTTCCCAATCATCTGTAGTAAACGATTTCAAGAGATTAATTGCCATTTCAGTTCTGCGATAATGTTCTTCAGTTTCACATTTGTAAAGAACCTTGAGAAGTTTTCTTACTGATGTGTAGCGAAGTACCTCACCGTATTTATCGTCTGAAACAGTTTCACCATCCAAGTAAATGTATTTGTTTTCTCCAAGTTCATTTTCAAATGTTTCAGCTATTGGAAAGAAACTGTCTGGCATTCCACAAAGATTTAATGTTGCAATAGTTTCTCCAAAAGAATCTATTGATGTGTCATAACTCCACTTCTTAACAACTACCAATTTTGATTCGTAACCCATAATCTGCCTCCTAAAGCATTTATTTAGTATAACTATAATATACAGTAAAACATCTATGATGTAAAGGATAAATCAAAGAAAATCTCCATTAAAATTAAATATTTTACATAAAGGAGTTATTCAATGGATATAGTTGAAAACGACTTCAATGTTGTACAAGATGATACTTCGTATTTGGCGGTTTCAGAAGTGAAAGAAGATGTATATGATTCTTCACTTTCTGTTATCGCAGAAGAATTTAAATACATGGAGATTTTTGAAGATGATTAGATTAAACAATACCCCTAACGAAGGTTCTACTGTAAAGGTAAATCTCGGATTCCGTGATAGTGCCGGACAGTATTATATTCCTGCAAAGATTACCTATACATTCCTTGCATTAAATAACGATAAGGAAAGCTGGTCTGTAGTGGATAATCTTTATGAGGTTGCACTTACACCGGCAAGTTCAGTTACTCTTACTATTCCTGATGTAAAGACAATTACAGGAACAACACTTTCAAGAAAGGTTATGATATATTGGGATGCTTTTGTAGATAATCAGTACAGCAGCTTTACTGATGAAATTACCTTTGATATCGCTCCAAAGCCATACATTCCAAATCCACCTTCACCACAACCTCAACCACAGATTTATGTTGAGATTACAGACATTCAGCTTCAGATTGGAACTTTATCGACAGCTCCTGTAAATCCTGTATTTTTGCTTAAAACAAATCTTCCTGTAAATATTATGCAAGCTGTCTGTAGAGTTATCGATAATGAACAGAATGAAATACCTTGTACTATTTCCGTTTCTACTTCAGGTGCTAATCTTACAGTTGAACCTAATGCTTTGTTGAGTTATAACAAGCCATATAAACTTGCAATAGTAGGTCTTAAATCAACAATTAATGAATATGAAATGAGAGAAAGATATGAATGTAATTTCGTAACACAGAGCGAAAATTCACCTCATATTCCTCTTATTCAGGAAATTAAAGAAATATCAATTACTGAAAATGGAACATCTATTATTGAACCTGATGAAGGATACGATGGTATAAAACAGACTATTGTAAGGACAGAAGTTCCTGAAAATCCAATACTTCTTTTTGCTTATCAGGGAACATCTATGTTTTATTTTACAAAAGAAATTACTATTACAGGAGTGTATAAGATGTTTGTTCATTCACTTGAATCTTCACTTATAAATGTTACTGTAGAAGATGATAACATTAGTTTTGAATATAACGGTAATACCGAACACGTAATCAGAAATAATGGTATGGATATCTTAAAATAAAATTTGTGTATTTGATGTGCAAAGAGTTATTAAAAAGAGACTGTCTACTTATAATCAGACAGCCTTTTTATTTATATATTTTAGTAAATCTATATTATATGGAGGATGACGTATATGTTTAATTACTCACTCGACAGCATCAATCTTATCCATCTCTCAAAAGTATCAGTAAACGATGTTAAAAAGAAACTGACTTATTTCCTGGATGGCAAGATTGAAACACAGGTATTCGCAGAACAGAGCGAATACGATGACGCAGTACAGGCAATTGCCGATACTGGTTTCCTTTTAATTGACGATACTTACTACAATAAGGACCGTCTTTCAATTCTTACTCCTAATGGAAAGAATGCCCGCTTTGATTTTATCGGCAATGTTATTATCAACAAGACTTATGAAGATGTAGCTGATGTTGAAGATGTAGTTGCTGAAATCGAACCACAGTTCATTGAAATTGACGGTAAATGGTATCAGGGTAAACAGATTCATGTTGCTAAACTTGACCCTATTGCTCTTACTATTACTTATGACTATCTTGGCATGGATTCGTTCTCTGTAACATATGAAGACCAGGCAGCATTTGATGAGGCTCTTGATAAACTTGCTACAATCGCAGAAGGTGGACAAGGTGGCGGAATTCCTAAAGTTAAGACACCTAAGATTCTCCCTGCTGGTGGTGAAGTCGAAAAGGGAACTGAAGTTACAATTACTTGTGCTACAGAAGGTGCTACAATCCATTATACAACGGATGGTTCTACACCAACCGCAGAATCACCTGTATATTCTTCAGCAATCACAATCAACTCTACAACAACTGTAAAGGCTATGGCAGCTAAGACAGATATGAAGAATTCTTCTGTCGCAACTGTAAAATACATTGTTAATATTCCAACTGTTGCTAAACCAGTTCTCGCACCTACCGGTGGAGAAGTTGAAGTTGGTACAACTGTAACAATCACTTGTGCTACAGAAGGTGCTACAATTCACTATACAACAGACGGAACTGTTCCTACATCAGAATCTCCAACATACGAAAATCCAATCACAATTAACTCCACAACAACTGTAAAGGCAATTGGTGTTAAGGAAGACTTTGCAGATTCTCCTGTTGCTACAGGAAACTATACTGTAAATGTTCCAACCGTTGCTAAACCTGTAATTAGTCCTGCAGCTGGTGAAGTTGATATTGGTACAGAAGTAACCATTACTTGTGCTACTGATGGTGCAGAAATTCACTATACAGTAGATGGAAGTACACCTGATTCAAGTTCACCTATATACTCAACTCCAATTGAGATTACAGCTGCTACAACTGTTAAGGCTATTGGTATTAAGGCTGAAATGGCAGACTCTGCTGTTGCTAGTGCAGCTTATACAATTAAGTTGTACAGATACCTTGGTGACTACAATATGGTTGATGATGGTGAAGGCGATGTTGACCCAGCATATCAGATTACAACTTCAAATATCAGCACAATTATCACAGGATTTGATTGGCTTGAGGCTAATGTATACAACCTTGCTGCTGATGCTAAGATGAATGCTAATACTAAATCAGCAGGAACTCCAAGTTCAGAATGGACAATTGGTTCAAATGCTCAGGCTGAAGTAGGTTATCAGGTAGTATATGCTTATCCAGCAAGTCTTGGTGAACTCACTCAGATTACAAACAATGGATTCGATGCTACTGGTTCATATACACATGTAACAATGAACTTTGGTGGTACAGATTATCTTGTATACTTCCTTACAGACCCAGCTGGTACAGTTAGTGAGAACATGAAGTGGAGTTTTAACTAATTTCACAGACATCCGCTTGAAATATAGCGGATGTAACTTTTAATAAGGAGGAATACAAAATGGCAATTCCATTTGGTGACAACCTATCATATTTAGGTAAAAAACCAGACTTCGTTCGTCAAGAATATGCAACTTTCGAAGCAATGAAAGCTGTGAAGAAAGCAGCTATGCCTGAAATGTATTTCGGATATTGTCTTGAAGACCGTAACTGGTATGCTTACGATAAGAATAACGACAATGACCCTGTGTTAGGTTGTTGGAGACTTTTCCAAAGCGGTTCCGGTGGCTCTGATATTCAGTTAGATGAAATGCCAACACCTGAAGAAAAATGGGTTGATAAGATTGTTCAGTATGTAGGTGAGTCAGATGGTAACTATGAAAGAGGTTTCTTCTATCTCGGTACAGCAACCGACCACTATGAAACACTTCCAATCGAAACCGTAGACAAGATGAAGGAACAGATTGAACTTGTAGGTGAACAGATTATTCTCCGTAACACATTCGGAGAAGAGTATACTACAAAGGCTCTGACAAAAGATGGTGTTTATTACTTTGTTCAGGAAGATACAGTATTCTCAGGAACTAAGGTAAATGTAGTTGTAAATACACTTGCAGAACTCAATACACTTATTGAAGAATCTGACGGTGTAATTACACTTGAAACACCTAATCAGACAAGACATGAACTTCAGGCTTGGCCTTATAACGGTAAATGGTATTTTGAATATAACACATTCACATATCAAGGAACCAACGTAGATGACATTGTAAAGACTCGTTCTGAACTTTGGTCTATGGCTGTTCTTTCTACTGACAATATTACAGTAGATTATGGTGGAGGTGTAACTGAGGAACGACCGGCATATATCTCAGACGGTAATGCTTACTTCGTTCTTACAGGTCAGCTTTATGGTGGAACTATCGTAGATAACAATACTGTAATTTATGCAGACCTTCGTTCACTTCCTGATGACCAGGCTGTAGTTGCAGAACACATTGTTGTTGGTCAGGTTGTTTATCTTGCAGACTGTACACAAATTACAAGTGATGAACAGGTAGTCGCTTTGGATTTGGTAATGCGTCAGGTTGTAGATTATGACCCAGGTGTAAATCCTAAGTATACTACAGACGAACAGATTGCAGCTCTTGGTCTTACATGGATTTGGAACGAAAGAACCTATCAGTGGGAATTACAGCCAGTTAGCCCTTCACAGGGTGAACCTGAAAGTATTTCAATTAGTGAAATCGATGAGATGTTTGATTAAGTTATTGTCACCCATGTTTTGCATGGGTGATTAAAATATTTCTACATAAGGAGAATTACTATGTCAGAAAAACGTTATCTTGACTATGATGGTCTTCAGGAACTTGTACTTAAAATCAAAGAGTATATTGGGGACGCTGGTAAACTTGAGTTTAAGGGAACCGTTGCCGATGTTGCACACCTTCCAGCTCTTAACACTCAGAAAGTAGGTTGGATGTGGACTGTAACAGCTGAGGGTAAAACCACAAGCGATTTCGTAGAAGGTCCAAATCTTAGAATTGCTCCTAACTCAGAAGTTGCGGCCATTAAAGTTTCAGGCACATCTACTAAGTCTATCTATTCTGTAAATGACGGAACAACTTATGTTGATGCAGACCTTGGTGCTTATACACCAACTGGAACTGTAGGTGCTGGTACAAAAGTTTGCGAAGTTTACATTGCTACAGATGCTGATACAGACCTTGAAGAAGGACACTGGTATGTTACTGATGATGGTGCAGCATTCTATGATGCAACTGTTCTTGCTGATGATTTTGCTGATATCACAAAGACAGCTGTATCTAATGAAGATGCAATCACTGCTCTTGGTGCTAAGTACACAGGTAGTGCATTTGCCGATTTGAATACTTACACAGAATCAACTTCTGAAGATACTATGAAATGGAGTCTTCTCGGACCAGTATTTGATGTAAGTGGTAAATTGTCATTCACTACAGATGAAATGCCATCTGCTGGTGAAGATGGTGAAATCTTACTCTATCTCGGAGAAACAACTTTTGTTTACAATCCTGTGATAGACCCAGCAGAAGATTCTAATCCGGCAGCTCTCGGTTGGTATGAACTTGATGGTAGTGATTATGTTCTTACAGCTGATACAGAACTTGCTACTGGTAAAACATATTACACAAAAGATGAAGAATTCGTTCAGGGTGTAATTTATCAGTATGATGAATCTGAAAGTGCTTGGATTGGATTGAACTCAGGAGACCAGTTCACTCCGATTACAAATTCTGAAATTGATGCTCTTTTTGCTTAATCAGTAAGACATTCTGAAACCTTAAAAGACCCTATCATAACGGTAGGGTCTTTTTATATATTTTACATAGTAACCTCATATTATAAGGAGAAATGAATATGTTAATTGATGTTAATAAAAATGCCCTGACAGGCAAGTATGAAGTAACACCTAATGCTACTCCAAATCCTATTACAGGTGACAGTACAATTCCTGTATACCATAATGAAAACTCTGACCCTACACAAGACTTCTCTCATTGGATTGTCTTGAAAGCCGATAAATCTTTTGTTCAGAGTGTTGATGAACTTGACCAGGGTAAATGGTGGCTTTCCGTTTCTAGTGGTGGCGGCAACCGTTATGCTTATTGTGTTGGTGCAGAAGATGACTATCCATATAGTGGAGATGTTGATACAAGTTATAATTGTTCTGTTACTGTATCAGAGGGTGTTGTTACACTTACTAATGAAAATAGCAGTACAGTTATTAATGGCGAAGAGATGTTCCTTTTTGATATGCCTATTGGAAGAATTCCTGTAGCTGGAATTAGTTCTTAGTTTATAGGAGAATAAGATATGGAAAAGAAATATCTTGATTACGAAGGTCTTACAAACCTTGCCGGTAAGATTAAAGAACGATTACAAGTAGTTGATACCATTCCACTCAGTCCTACCAATGGTATGATTGTTCTTTTCACAGGAACTACAACAGCTGATTACAAGAAAAGTCATATCTATGAATATCAGACAGACACTTGGGTAGATGTTACAGATACAGTTGATGAAGAGGCACGTGAAATTGCTGCAGGTGCTGTAGGTATGGCTAAAGCAGCAATGGATGTGGCTGGCGATATTAATGGGATTCCAAATGCCGATGTTCAGGCACTTTTTGATTAAGGAGTGAGTAGAATATGGCAAAGAAATATTTGGATAAGACAGGATTACAGGAAGTTGCTTCAAATGTAAATACTCGCTTGAAGACTGTCACTGTAATGCCTGAAAAAGCAGATGAAGGTGCTATCAGATTGTTTGTAGGAACTTCTACAGCATTATTTGAAAAAGGTCATACTTATCAGATGACTAAAACAGAAGTTCAGAGATTGCAATTCAGCTCTGATGTAAACATATACTTTATGAGTGAGGATGGAGAGATTACTCAGATTGCTCCAGCCTCTTATGTTACAATCATTGATGATGTTCCTTATACTGATGATGTAAGTGGTGCAGAACTTGTTTATATGGCAGGTAACAATGCACTTGTTCAGAGAATTGGAACAGATTGCAGTACAGTAACATTCGACTTCAGAAAGATTGTTTCTGGAGTAAATCCTTGGTGGACAGTAGATGCTTCTACTGGTTCATATAACCCTTATGCAATTCGTAATGTGAAACTCGTCAGTATTATGAAGTGGATAGATATAACACCTGTTGCATCAACTCCAATTCCTAATGAAGATGTAGAAGCATTATTTGAATAATAGTAACCTTTAATTTATAAGGAGAAGAAAATGGCTCATGAGAACGAGTATTTGGACTACACCGGTCTTCAGACCGTAGCCAACGAAATTAAAGCCAGACCAAAAATCTGGAAAGGTTCCCTAGAAGATTGGGAAGAGTTGTCTTTGGAAGAAAAGGCAAAATACGATTATGTTGCAAGTGATGAGGAAGATGACCTTATTACCGCTGCCACATTACCTTATGATAATACTGAAAGTGGACTTGTTTCTACAAACGTTCAGGGTGCAATTGATGAGGTAAATGATAAATCGTTTAATACAAACGATTGTTTAATGAGAGCAAAATCTACAGGTTGGTGGAATTACGGTGAATCAAACGGACTTCCAGCAGGTCTTATTCGTTCAGGATATATTCCTAAAAAAGTAGTAATCTTAGGAAACTCATTTACAACTCATAGACCTGTAGAACCAGGAGACCCTGAAGGTTATGTATGGACAGTATATGACTGGCGTGCTATGGCTGCTAGTACTCCTACTTCTGACTGGACATCAATTGTCTACGATAAACTTAAATTTATCAATCCTGATATTGAAGTGAAGAAAGCATCCATTATCAATTGGGAAGTTGGTACTCTAGGAAGTCGTAGCTCAAATCTATTCCTTAATGATGAAAGTTGTGCTGAACTTAAAGATGATGGTGGACATTATCTTGAAGGAGTAAAGATTACTGATATTCTTACACCTGATGTTGATGTAATTATCTGGCAAGGGTATGAGAATATGCCTGCTCCATCTGTTACACTAGCAGATTTTGAAGCATTTACAAATGACTTTAGTAATCTATGGACTGAATTAAGAGCTAGATGCCCAAAGGCTACACTTTATGATTATTGTGGATGGTGGACAAACTCATATAAAGATATGTGTATTGTAGCTTCTTGCTATAAACATGATGTTGAGATTATATGGCAATGGGAAACCAAACTTCCTGCTTTGATTACAGATGCAAAACCTAATCTTGAAGCACAGGTAGGCTATGAAATCTATGATGCTGAAGGAAATGTAATCTGTACTGTAGATTCAAAAGTTGCTGGTCATGCTAACGACCTTGGTCATAGATACATTGCTTTTTATGTTCTTGACGCTTTGTTCAATCTTAAAACTCACACAAAGCAGAGTTTGTTCCTTGGTTGGAACAGTGAATACGTAGACCCTAGCGAACCTGGATTCTTTGACAGGCATTACTTCGGAAGTGCCCCATATATTAATACAAATACACTTCTGACAAGTGATTATTCAACTTGGAATGATTTCGATGGTGTATTTATTGAATGTAGTATTCCAGTAACTGTATATGCAGATAATGTTCGTCATGGTGTATTTACTTGTGAAATAGACAATAAGAGATGGCACTATGGTGCAGGTCCTGCTGTTCAAAAGATTGATGTATTTGCTTCAGGTGAATATGGTGAAATTGTATATAACAGAACTTGGCATCCTGATGTTTTCTATAATGAGGAGTGGAGAGATTGGGTTGTAACGTCAGCTCCGATGAATCTCATTAACCAGTCAGGTTATGTAAGTGAAAATTTGTCATTCAATGGCTTGGTTATCAAGAAGTTTAATGTTTCTAGTGCAACTACAGGTAATGTAGAGATACCAGGAAATGGATTTCCTAATGGTCCATTGTTTGCTTTTGTTCAAGACCATTCAGGTGGATATGGCCCAGGTGCTACATATCGTGCAAGTTACGAATGTGCTATTCGTATTTCTGACGCAAGTCATGTTTATATCCATACTATGGAGATTAAACAAGATGGTACTGTAACTGTAGATGCCACAGTTCCTGAATTAGACATCATTGTTATCGGATATTAATTAAAGGAGGAAACATAAATGTTAAGTTCTGTAAATAAAGAAACTGGAGAACTTAGTCAGGTTGCCGGAAGACAGGCAACCGCCGACAAGATTTTCTATGATAATAGTGAGACTGGTATTCCTGCAAGTAATGTACAGGAAGCCATTGATAAATCAGCTCGTATCTTCTACGGTACAAGAGCTGAATGGAATGAGCTTACTACTGAAGAAAAGGTAGTATATGAGTATGCGGCTTTTAGTGAAGGTAGTGAAGCTGATAAATACATTTTCATCTCAGATTCTTACGGACAGCACCCTACTGTAGCAACAGCTTGGGATGCTAAAGTAATTGAAAAACTTGGACTTACTTCAGGTTATTACTTCCGTTGGACTGAAGGTTCTATGGGATTCAGACATAAAGGAAGTAGTGGACATACTTTTCAGGAATTGGCTGAGGCTCACGAAAGTGATGTATCAGACCCATCTTCTGTAAAAGCTATCATTTTGGGTAGTGGTGTGAATGATGCCTATTATGCTACAGAAAGTCCGGGATATACAATAGACCAACTTAAAGAATCTATTCTTGCTTGTCTTAATTATCTCAAGGCAACATATCCGAATGCAACTATTTATCTTGGTTGTTATGGAAATTGGATTGAAAAGAGTCAGAGTGCTGCTCAAATTCTTGTACAACTTCCTAGAGTTTTCAGTGAATCAGTTTCATTGATTGGTGGTAAATACATCACAGGTATTGAAAATATCATGCACTTCTATCCAGCTTTTGATGATTCGCAGCATCCTAGTGAATGGGGTAGTAATGAACTTGCTAAGTGTGTGGTTGCTTGTTTGAATGGAACTGAATATCACTTCTCAGGAGCATGTTCTACTCATCTCGATGCAGATACTACAGTGATGGATACATTCCGAATGTCAGGTATTGTTAGTATTACCGACAATCTTGCTACTTTAACATTTGATTCCAGCCAGATTGTATTCAAGACACCTACTTCAGGTTCATTTACTGAGATGGCTATTGGTACTTATAATGCTCGTGAATTAGGTAGTCCTATAAATGATTGGATTGGGCAGATTCAGGTAACTATGGCTGAAGGCTTTAGTACTTTTGTTCCAGTAGGTATTTCTTGGAAAGCACCTACTATGCATTCTCCTTCAGGCTCAGAATGTCGTGGAACTGTCTATTTGCACAACCGTGCTAGTGGACAGGCTTTCAGTAGCGGTGGTATTACAGGCTTTACACTTACAATACCTACAATTTATCTTTAATAAGGAGGAATAAAATGAGTTTAAGTAAAGTAAATAGAGAAACCGGAGATTTGTTACCTGTTGCTGGCACACCTTCACAGGCATCTAATGTTGGTTATGATAATACAGAATCTGGACTTACTGCTGGTAACGTTCAGAGTGCAATTGATGAGGTGAATGCTCGTATTCCTACAGCAGAAATTGCAACAACTTCACCATATACAAAACTTGGTTTTGAAATTGGTTGTGCTCCTGGACTTCTTCGTTCAAGAACAGAACCTGTGAAATGTATGCTTTTCTTGGGTAACTCACTTACAGGTTGTCATTTAACTTACACTTCAGGTGGTAAATCAATTGATGAACTTCGTGAAGTTGGTGCAACCCATCCTAATTCAGGTTGGATTTCACTTGTAAGAAATTATCTTGTAACAATCTATCCTGATATTAAAGTATACAAGACAAATGCCGCTATTTGGGAACAGACTACTCACGCAACAGGAAGAAGTTATGACCTTATCAAAGACCTTGAAATCTATGAAGTTACTGAAAATGGTGCTTTTGAAGTTCCTGGTCTTACAGTAAATGATGTTCTTCCACAGGCAGATGTTGTTTCAGTACAGCTCTATGAAAATATTTCTGATTGTACCACTAATGCAAACACACCAGAACTTGCAAGTGATTTCCAAAGTCTTTTTGATTCTATGAAAGAGATTAATCCTAACGCATACTACAATCTGTTCTTTGGTTTCTGGTATGTTTTCAACAAAGCTGCAGCTGTTCTCAATGTTACTCCGGGAACAAATGTTTGGGGAGTTCCAACATTCTTGCCTTACAGAATCTCAGATTATTATTGTGGTGAAGCAATGCAATATGGTATTGGTGGTGAAGAGATTGGAACTATCACACCTGCAGCAGCAACTCATCCTAGTGATTGGGGATTTTATCTCATGGCTGTAAATTATTTGTTTGCTTTGTTTAATGCAACAAATAAGAACACTTTGAAAGTATATACACCTCAAGAATCAAAAATTTCAGACCGTCTTCCTGTTTGGGGTGAATACTCAATATTCACACCGCCTGCTCAGTCATCTTTGGACTTCAATACTGATATGCAATATGATGATGGAGACCCAATTGCAGACAGATATTATTTGTTTGTACCAGGAGTTTATGACTGCGGTCTTAAAACAACACATAATAATGTTTTTGGTGCTCCTGATATGGGTGCAGGTTACGGTCTTGCTAAAGTTTCATTTCTTTCAGGAAGTTATTCTTTCGACTTCGATACTTCTTGGATTTATGACACCTCTGTTTCAAAAGGATTTACTATCCGACAGTCGTTACTTTACGCTGCAACTCCAGACTTCCGTAAAACTTTTGAAGGTAAATATCTTGTGAACACTTGGGGTTGGGAAGGTGCTCATATTAGAGGTTCTCTTGATGCCAATAACATAACTCCTTATTTACCTACAGGATTTACTGATGGTAATGCTGGCAATGGTCTTGAGATTACAGGTGTTTATCAAGAGGGAGATTCCAATTTTCCTGCTGGTGCTTTGAGTTCTTGGTTCAGACTTAAAACTGTTATGCTTGAACAAAATCAAGGTATGCAGATTTTAGTTACCACTGGCGGTAAAAGATTTATTAGAAATAGACTGTTAGGTGCTTGGACAGCTTGGACAGCCTTATCTTAATAATGAGAAATCTAATAGCTGTTTTGTAGCGGCTAATACTGAATTTACATGGGCAGCAGGCAGAGCACTTTGGGTTGATTTAAGACCCACCCTTTGAGCAATCTTTGGGTGGGTTTTTTCATCTACTATCAGTGTTAATGGAAATCGTATTGAGTTCCTTTGTGGACTTCTAATGAATCCTTTACAGCCAGATTAAAAATAACGTTAAAACAAGGGGTATTTTAGGTTGGTAGTGTTATTATACTATTTTCGCTAAATACCCCTTGTTTTTTCAATCTATGAGCGTTTAAAGGCACATTATTATATATTTTTTAAGAGGAATTTTATGTCGGCAGAAAATGAAATTCGAAATGTTCAGCTTTTCACAAATTTGATTAGTCTTAAACAGGATTTATTTGATTCAGTACATCCTGTTGGAGAAATTTATGTACAATATCCGGCTCAGTCTGACCCAAATACCATTTATAATAAAAATGGTGTCGTATCCACATGGACTGAACAGAATTATGCTGGTTCGTTCTTTAGAGCTAGTGGTGGAAATGCAGATGCTTTCCAGAGTACAGGAGAAACGAGCGGTTTATCTAAACAGTCTCAAACTATTCAGCAGCATAAACATGCTATTGGCGGATATACTGGGTACACTCAACCAAGTTTTACTGGTTTACCGGTAAATACTAATGAAAAAGGTGGGCACAGTCATACCACAAATTCTCTTACGAATAATTCTGGAACAGCAATTACAAATACTGGCGAAATGAGTAAAAACCCCACAGGTATGTGTACTGCAATTCCTAGAGCAATGGATATGTGGAACGATAACCCTAAATGGAGTGGTAACATGTGGTGGGAAGATGGTGGTCATGGAACGTGGAGTAAGTCAGGAGCTTCTCAAGGGATGATGGTGGAAGGTTATCTGAAGAATGATGTTTCCCATGTTCATGATATGCAGCATAAACACGGAACTGACACACAAGGTTCTCATACTCATTCTGTAACAGCAAATGGTACGATAGAAAACCATAGACATTCTTTACCAAGTAATACATCTAATACAGGTGATATTGAAACTAGACCTGAAAATCTTACAATAAAAATCTGGAAACGTACCGCTTAAGCCGTTCTTTTCCATATTCGGACGGTAAGGTTGTCTGGTCGGCATTCTGTTCCGCCGCTGTCACTATTTGAACCGGCGGCTGTTACAGAATGAGTATGAGCACCCTGAGAATCTGTACCGTGTGTATGTGCTATATTGTGGGTATGGGCAAATGCCAAAGTTCCGCTATAATATCCGTAGTAACTACTTCCGACTGCCATAGCATTATTTATGCTAGTTGAAATTAAAGTGTCGTCTTTTATTAACTTTCCATCTGGTGCGAAAAAATATGTTTTTAGTTGGTTATCCTTATGGTAAGTCAATGATGACATTGAACTACTATTAAAAGAAATAGGTGTACCTCGTTGCATTTGGCTATTGTTGATTATTGTAAAATTTACAGAACTATGGTCACTCATACCTCCACTAGTTGAAGTGCTTTGCGAATTTGTTGTATGTGTATGTGAACCTTTACTATCAGTATTTACTGCCGAACCGGTGAAGGTGTGCGTGTGTTTTAAGTTCTGTCCAGACTGTTTAGATAAACTGCTCGAATAGACTTTACAACAATTTTTACTAAGTATTATAATTATACTTACTAAATTAATTTTAGTAAGGAGTAAATTATGAACTATGCCTATGTAAGAGTAAGTACTGAGCTACAGAACACTGACAATCAAAAATTAGCAATTAAAAATTACTGCCGTTATCATCGTATTCACAATCTTATCTTTGTATCAGAAAATATTAGTGGTACTAAAGACCCTTCCAAACGTAAACTTGGAATACTTTTATCCAATGTACAATCCGGAGACCTTATAGTGATTACAGAATTATCACGTCTTGGTCGTTCTCTAATGATGATTCTTGATACATTACAGTATTTGCTCAATAAAGGAGTAAAGGTAATTGCAATTAAAGAGGGATATGAATTAGGTGATAATATACAATCTAAAGTTCTTGCCTTTGCATTTGGTCTTTCTGCTGAGATAGAACGTAACTTAATCTCGGAAAGAACCAAACAAGGAATAGAACTTGCAAGAAAAAACGGTAAACAAATCGGTAGGCGAAAAGGACAAATACCGAAATTAAAACTAGATGGTAAAGAACATGAAATTATAAATTTGAGAAGGAAAGGTATAAGTAAGACAAAATGTGCAGTAATGCTTCACGTATCACGAGTAACATTATTAAAATATATGAGGCAGAAAGAAATCTATTGAATTGTTGATATATTTCAAATAACACACTCTTTTGAGTGAGGTAGTATAATAACACTATCTTACTCGAAAAGGCTTGTTATACGCAAGATATGAGCGGATTACAGGGTATTTTACCAAGGGTCTTCGTTCTTCCAATCACCCATAACTAAACTGATTCTTCCGTCATTGAGAACTTCAACATCATTGATATCCGCAAGATTCATTCGTAGTCCATTTATATCAATCACTACATCATGTAGTCCTAATCCGCTGTCGTGAATAATTGATTGTAACTTTGTAACTAATTCCTGTCCTGTCATAATATCTCCAATTCCTTTTTAATAATATTTACTTCATCATAAGTTAATTCACCTGGGTCATTCTTTCCAAACGGTTCACAGATATTCACTACTTCGATATTCATACCTATTGATGCCAGATTTCTTCCGAGGTGTCTTGCTTTTTCTTGGGCTTCATATTCATTATCAAAACATATAAATACATTTTTATATCGAGTTTTAAGGAATAACTCTTGTTCTTTAGTTGTACTAGTTCCTAATGAACAAATTGTTTGCGTTCCCATTTTCATAACGTCAAAAGGACCTTCTACTAATATAACAGAATCTTCAGTACTGTTATCAAGATTAAAAAAAATGTCTTTTGCAGCAATAACGCTGTTTTCAATATCAAGATTCTTATAACGAGGAATCTTGATACCCATAGCTTCATACTGTTTCAATTCTTCTTTACTGAGAATAGTTCTACCAACCCAAGACACCAACACTCGTTTATAATAGATTGGTAAGATGATTCTATAAGACCATTCTCCTGTAATTCCACCACCACGAATATGAAACTTACTGATTAAATAATTTATATCATATCCACGATTAATAAGATACTGTTTTTCCTGTTCGTTTAATTTGAATCCAGGTAAATTAAGATGTTCAGCTTGTGCTACTCGTTTTGTTTCTTTCTCAGGTGTGATGTAAGTATAATCTTTTACAAACTGAGAAATCTGGTTTGTAGGAATATTAAGTAACTTTGATAAAGCGTCATAATAATTATGGCTACCACATCTCCAACAGTTATATCTTGGAGACAGATAATTAAAACCACCATTAAGGTGAGTATCAATTGGATTTACACAGAATGGGCAATCAACATTAACCCACCCACGATTTATTGTAGTATCTGAACGTATATGTGCATTATCAAATATTCGTTTGAAATTAATTGCCATAATCTAATCTTCGTCACTGTAATATCGCAATCTCAAATCACTAAATGTCATATATCTTGAGTTATCTTTCTTTTGATAAGTTCTCTGAATATAATAACAAGTTAAGGTATCACCGTTAGAACAGTTATTATACAATGTCTTATTGTTAATTTGTCCTTCAATTCTAACATTCATAGGTGTAGCATAAAAGTATACATTATATTGAGCAGGGTGCGTAACATAGGTCACACTAGTTACTTTTCCAGTGCTATGAACAATCGGCTGCACCCAACTTGATTTATAATGCTTGTCAAATACTATTCCTGAACAATCAACTTCCTTGACTTCTATGCACTTATCACAACTGATAAACAATATAGAAACAATTATAAATAAAAATAAAAACATTAATCTTTTCATAAATTATTCCTTAGGCATTTCGTAAATGATAATTGGGGCTTTCTCTTCATCAAGATATGGAATGGTTCCTATTGTATTTTTATCAATAAATTCCATTGCATCAAAATAAAAATCAGGAACTTCTTCATCTTCTTTATGTTTTTTCTTATTCCATTCCTTTTCATTATCCTCAGCAAGTGCAGAAGCTAAAGTATAGTAACCGTAAATGACGTGATGTTTATCTTCACTTACACCAAGTATTCCTTTATCAAAAACTTCTTCAGGGTCGAAAAATATAATAGGTTCTTCGAGATTATAATGTTCACATATTTCTTTTCTTGTCATAATTTATCTCCTATTAAAATAAAGGTGCCATTCCAACTGAGGTATACATTTCATCTACAGACACACTGAGTCCTTCTTCCGCTTTAATTTTTGGTGCCTGTTCATTTATCAATAATAGAATCTTTTTAATTTCTGAATCAGTTTCATTTAAGATGTTACTGTTAAACTTATTGTGAAGATATCCCCAACAAACATTCCACAATGACTGTGTTTCATTCTTCTCATACTTTTGATTAATCTTGTTTAGTTTATCAAGCATATCTCGCTCTGATAAACTCAGCTCACACATTCTCATACTATTGCTCCCAATAAAAAGTTTCGCCAGTAAGGGTGAAATTTCAAGAAAAAGACCTTACTGACTCGGTTGCCCTGTTCCGCTAGTGGTAATAGAAAGTTTCCAAAATATTACCACTAACTCGGTTTCCCTGTTTGCGAAGTTATCATTGTGGTCCCATCATAACTCGACTTCCTGTTCCGAGAACAGGCACTCAACCATCCCCATCAGGATAGAATCCGTGTCTAAACGGACTGGGTTGGTAGGATTCGAACCTTACGGAATGACGGTACCAAAAACCGTTGCCTTACCACTTGGCTACAACCCAATTTATTATATTAATAATATTAGAATTTCGTTTATTTCAGTTTAACATTAAATATTTTATAAACCCAAAAACTAATAGGAGGATTCTGAAATGAAATCTAAGATTTTTGGTATCATCGGAGCACTGCTTTTCGTAGCAGCTGTTGTTGTTGGTTATTTCTGCAAGTTTGATAGTGCAGATATTATTGCTGTAGCACTTGCCGCTTTTGCATTGGCTTCAACTATTGTTGCCGTTGTAAAGAAGTACAAGAAAGAAGGTGAGAAGTTCAATTGGAAGTTTATTCTGATTCTTGCTCTTACTGTTGTTGGTGCTGTTCTTTGTGCAATTGGTGGAATTTCTGATTCTATTTTTGCTACATTGGCTGGTGCTGTAATTGGTATTCTTACAGTTATCTTTGGTGTACTTACTGCTAAAAAGGAATAACCTAGAAAATGAACGGAACAGTTAACGACAAAGTTGAAAGTACATTGGCTAAGTATCTCGAATTCAGGGTTTTTGAAATGTTCAAGAACCGTATGGTTGCCGTAATTAAACCACATTGCCGACAGGATTCTGTAGAAGATGTTTACAAACACCTGTTCCTCTGTCCTGCAAATCTTAGCAAGAAAAGAAACTTTCAACTTCATGGTGTACTGTCTCCGTTCGTTTGCCTTTGGCGAACATCTCCACTTAATTGGAATAAAAAACAATACGGTCGTTCTGTCTTAAACCGTGAGTTCTATTATACAGATAAGAATGGACAGACAAGATGTGAACGAGGATTTATGTACGATGTGGAGATAGATTTTGAACTGTTTTCAAGCAGCTACTATAAATCATTCCGAGACCGTGTAAATCAGAATATCCTTGATATGGATAGACTGAGATATTTTGACATTAATGTTCCTGAACTTCTTACAGACTGTGAATGCATGAAAACAAGAGCTGAGTTTATGCTTGAAGGCATGAC
>ODAI013819287.1_pt1 | contig 39951 bp, 33 predicted proteins | sample 1539321 | NCBI WGS metagenome assembly ODAI01 (sample SAMN02144231, study PRJEB22623) | gut metagenome | biome: sheep rumen | host: Ovis aries | place: New Zealand
AACCGCTTGTAGTCAAACTGGAAAACCTTGTATTCGTTTCGCAAGACTTTTATTAGAATATCATCACATTTCATCACATTATTATTAGATAAGTACAGCATTATGCACAAATGTATGATGTTTCATGTGATATGTATTGTCGTTCACGGGTTCTTATCGATCTGATTTTAAAACCCAAACTTATTAACATAATACTGCCTTTATAATTTTGTTATAGATCAGATAAGTTAATAAAATAGTAATATGGTAAACACAGAACTTTCATTATGAAAGAGTATAATAAGCTATGTAATTTTGACAGCTGTATAAAAACCCGATTATTGTATTAATTTCGTATGTTTGTAAGAAATTTTGATAACTGTAATATTTGATAAAAATCTAATTAAGGAATGAAAGATGAAAAAGCTTTATATATTTGATCTTGACGGTACACTTGCCGACTCCCTGTGTGATCTGGCAGATTCCGTTAATATCGTGCTTGAAAAACATGGCTTCCCCACACATGATACGGAAAAATACAAGTACTTCGTCGGCAACGGCGCACTTAAACTTATTGAGCGTGCCCTCCCCGAAGATAAGCTCGATACTGATACGATAAAACTTATCCACGCTGAGTATTCAAAGGTCTATGCAGAAAGGATGCTTTGTAAAACAAAGCCCTATGACGGCATCAGGGAGGTGCTTGTAAAGCTGAAAGCCAAGGGCTGTCTGCTGGCAGTGGCTTCAAATAAACCCGATGACTGTACGGTTTATATAGTTGAAACATTGTTCGGCAAGGGTATGTTCCATACTGTCCACGGCAAGCGCGAGGGTGTCCCCACAAAACCCTCCCCCGATATTATGTATATGATTATGGAAGAACTCGGTGTCACCCCCGATGAATGTATCCACACGGGGGATTCAAATGTGGATGTGAATACCGCCCATAATGCAGGTATAGAATGTATCGGCTGTACATGGGGCTTCCGCACCGAAGAGGAACTTATCTCCGCAGGTGCCGACCATATAGCCCATATCCCCGAAGATATATTAAAATACTAAGAAATAACGGAGGCAAACAAATATGTCTGGTATGAATGATTTTTATAAGCAGTTCGTCGATGAGGAAGTCGATGAGAACGGCACACTGAAAAAGTTCGAGCTGAAGCTGAAGGACGATTTCAATTTCGGCTACGATGTAATAGATGAACTGGCAAGGCTCTATCCCGAAAAGAAAATGCTCCACTGGATAAATGACCACGGCGGCGAAAGAGAGTTCACCTATGCCGAAATGAGCAGACTTTCAAATCAGTGCGCAAATATGATGCTGGCTCACGGTGTCAAAAAAGGCGATATGCTGCTGGCAGTCCTGAAAAGACACTATGAGTTCTGGATACTGGCTTACGGTCTTATAAAGATAGGATGTATACTTATCCCCGCCACCTCCCAGCTCATGCCCAAGGACTACGTATACCGCTTCAATGCAGCAAATGTAAAGTATGTATGCGCGACTTATTTTGACGAAGTCGCAGACCGTATAGATACCGCCTGCAAGAAGTATACAGGCATAAAGGAGAAGTTCATATGCCGCGGTAAGAAAGAGGGCTGGACTGACTTCATGGAGGAACTGTCCAAATATCCCGACACTCTTGAAAAGCAGGACATCAATAAAAATGACTATATGCTGGCATATTTCAGCTCAGGCACAACAGGTCAGCCCAAAATGGCTATCCACGCCAATGCCTATGCCGCAGGCTCCATAACTACCGCAAAGTACTGGCACCACGTCGATGAAACTTCCGTACACCTGACAGTTTCCGAATCCGGCTGGGCAAAATGTGCATGGGGCAAAATGTTCGGTCAGCTTATATGCGGTGCCGAGGAATTCATATATGATATGGACAGATTCCACCCCGATAAGATGCTGACGGTCCTCCAGGACTACAATATATCTTCCTTCTGTGCACCTCCTACCATGTACAGGTTCTTTATAAAGGAAGGTCTTGGAAACTATGACCTTTCGGGTATAAAGTACAGCTGTATCGCAGGCGAGGCTCTCAATGCAGAGGTATTCAACCGCTGGAAGGAGTATACAGGTCTTGAACTCATGGAAGGCTTCGGTCAGACCGAGAGCGTTGTAATAGTAGCAAATTTCTACGGCATGAAGCCAAAGCCTGGTTCAATGGGCAAGCCATCCCCCCTCTATGATGTTGACATCATCCGCAAGGACGGCACCAGCTGTGATACAGGCGAAACAGGCGAAATAATCATCAGGGCTGAACGCGGCAAGCATCCCGCACTCTTCAAGGAATACTACGGCAACAAGGAACTTACCGACAACGCATGGCGCGGCGGCATCTACCATACAGGCGATACCGCTTACCGCGACGAGGACGGCTATTTCTGGTATGTGGGACGTACCGATGACCTTATCAAGGCGTCCGGCTACCGTATAGGACCCTTCGAGATAGAAAGCATACTTATGGAGCATCCCGCTGTCAGGGAGGTAGCTGTCACAGCCGCCGATGACGAGATACGCGGCAAGGTGGTAAAGGCGACTATCGTCCTTTCCAACGGCTATACAGGCTCTCCCGAGCTTGTTAAGGAACTCCAGACTTATGTTAAGAAGTCCACAGCACCCTATAAGTATCCCCGCATCATCGAATTCGTAGATGATCTTCCCAAGACCGAAAGCGGCAAGATCCGCCGTGTTGAGATCAGGGACAACGATCACAGAAAGTATGAGGAAAGTCATTCATCTAAATAATGTATTTAATGAGCAGCGTATTTCCTACGCTGCTCTATTTGTATATATTCAACGTGAAAATATTGCGAAAATCCTTGCAATTTGTGGATAAATATGCTATTATATAGTATGTGGAAATATTCCGCAAATCGTATAATAAAGAGGACACCACCATGAAACTCATATCTGTTATATTTATGAACCTCTGGGGATATGATATCCTTATATTTCTTACGGCTGTATTCACCGCGATAGTATACCGCTATCTTAAAATGTCAGCGGATAAACTGTACAAAAAAATGCACCTTACGGTATTCGTTCCCGACGGTTCATCAAGGCATGAGGCTGATAAGGAGATATCAGGTCTGAGGGAGCAGGATATCGTCGCCATGAGAAACCACACGGGCAAGCTGTATTCACTGTTCGTGAACCTCACAGGCATATTTCCCCTGCTGGGTATACTCGGCACCGTTGTATCCCTGCTGGGTCTTGTGGCAGATAATACAAACGTCACAGGCAATTTCTACGGCGCACTCACCTCCACCTTCTGGGGACTGGTGTTCGCTATAATATTCAAGTTCCTTGACGGCATAGTTTCCGCTAAGATAGAGGATAACGAAAAAAGCGTCGAGCTTTATCTTTCAAGAAATTTCAGTAACAAGCAGAAGAAAAGCGGTAATGACGAGGCTGTAAAAAAGCCCGTGGTAATGGAAAAGTATTCGGGCAGCGGCAAGGGCAAAAAGGGTATTGCACTGCTGGATGAGATTTTCGGTATGCCCGAGGGTGATGAAGATGAGGAAAAATAAGGGCATCATCATTGAGCTGACCGCCCTGCTGGATGTTATCTTCATAATGCTCTTCTGGATGATGATGAACGTGCAGGAGGGAAGTGCAAAGGTAAAGGAAGATGCCGACAGCCGCATAGCCGAAGCTCAGGCTGAGGTGGTACAGGTAAGGGAGGAAGCCGAAGAAAAGCTGGAAAGTATGAGAGAGCAGGCTGATATGGAGATACAAAGGGCTCGCAAGCTGGCAGAAGATATTGACAGTAACGCCGCCGCCAATCAGCAGGCGCTTGAAAATTTCGGTGACGGACTCATGCTTACCATAAATCTCAGGTATTCCCCCGGCGGTGAACTGACCGTCACCAACGGAGATACCGTACTTTCAAGGTCAGCCGTCACTACCGAGGATGAGGTTTATTCTGCCCTTTCAGCGGCGCTCAGAAAGGCAGATATAGGAACTGATGATGTGGTGCTGTGCGCATTCGTGTATGACGGCAGCCGCGCACTTTTCCGCGATGTTTCAGGTATAACGGATGCAGTCGTAAGGCTCGGCAAAAGCTATAAGAACTTCTACTGCACCTATATAAATACTGCAAGATGACAGGAGGATAATACTATGAGTATAGAGAAAGAGGTCGAAAAAATGTACAGAGAAGATGCAGAAAAGCAAAAGAAGAATCAGAAAAAGAAGAAGAGCGGACGTGCAGCAACTATCATCGTTCTGATACTTATAGTTATACTGGCGCTCCTGCTTGCTAAGCTGCTGGGTCTGTTTGACGGCAGCGGCTTCGGTTTCGGCGGAAAAGGCAAGGATACAGAAGACGGCAGCGGTGTTCCCGACAGGGCAGTAACTGTATCCGCAGATGATGAAGAAAGCTCGGCAGCTGAGGTCACCAAGGTGTATGACAATATCAAGGTATCAGGCAGTACCTACCTCTATAAGGGCAGCGAGATAAGCCTTGAAGACCTTAAAGACACCTTCTCCATGGAGAAGATGAACAAGGATGTAGTCGCACTCATCGAGGATGACAACGCTACCCAGAACACTATGGAAGATCTTACCAATGCCTTCTCTGAAATGGGCAGAGAGTTCACCATAGAGGCTGCAGCAGCTGTAGAATCCGCACCCGAGTCAGCAGCACAGTGATATATGCTGGGACTTACTCTTGAAGGCGGCGCCAGCAGGACGATATACTCCTGCGGCATACTTGATGCGCTCCTCGAAAATGATATAATGGCAGACAGGATATTCGGTGTGTCCGCAGGTTCCGCATTCGGCGTAAGCTATGCCTCGCGTCAGCATGGCAGAAATTACAGGCTTGCAACAGAATTCATGCCCACCCCCGAGTATATGGGTGTAAAGCACCTCATAGACCCACGCAATAAAAGCTATTATAATCTCGATTATGACTATGACACTATACCCAACAAGCTACTGCCTTATGATTATGAAGCCCTAGGCAGATACAAAGGGGAATTCTATGCCGTTGCCACCAATGTTGAAACCGGTAAGGCAGAATATCTCCGTGTCGATGAAAAGGACAGAAAATGGTACAAACTGCGTGCCAGCTGTGCTATGCCACTGCTTTTCCCCGAGATCGAGATAGACGGCAAGCGCTATCTTGACGGCGGCATAGCTGACTCCATACCTTATAAAAAAGCACTGGAAACGGGCTGTGATAAGAATATAGTGATACTCACCCGCCCGAGAGATTACCGCAAGCACTCCGACAGCATGACAAAACTCTGTGCCGCGAGATACAGCAAATATCCCGCATTTGCCAAGGCTTTATCTACAAGGGCGGAGCGCTATAACAAGTGCGTCGATGAGATAATGGAACTCTCAAAACAGGGTAAGATATTCGTATTCACCCCAAAGACCACTTTCGGCGTTGACCGTATCGAGGGCGATCCCCATAAACTGAAAAAGCTCTACGACCACGGCTACAAACACGCACTGTGGGCTATGGATAAACTGAAAGCATATCTGAAAAAATAGCCTTTGCATTATCCGGTCGGGCCACTCACAAACATGAAGATCCATAGAAGAGGTAAAAAATGAAATGGAAAACTGCTCTGCTCGCGGCAGGATCGTTGTTTGCGGGCATTAACGCATTTCTGGGCAACAGACAGCTCATCGTTGAAAAAGAAGTTATGTACAGCCGCAAGCTGCCCGCAGCTTTTGAAGGCATGAAGGTAATGCTCATATCAGACCTTCACCGTAAAAAATTCGGAAAGGACTACGGTATACTACTCGATTCCGTAAAGGCGGCTTCACCCGATATCATCATATTCGCAGGCGACCTTTACAGCAAAAACGAGGAAGAACTGGGCGGCAAGGTAAAGCTTATGAAGGATCTGGATGCCATAGCCCCCGTGTACTATGCCCCGGGAAATCATGAACTCCACCGTCTTGAGGTGTGGGATGCCATGTACCATAAGCTTAAAAGCGCAGGCATAAACGTGCTCAGGAACGAGATGGCAGTTGTGTGCCGCGGCAGTGACAGGATAAATATCTACGGCATACAGATACCGCTGAAATACTTCATCAACAAGGACGGTACCTACTGCAGTCTGCCCGTACCCGACAGCAGTACTATATCGAGATACCTTGGCGAAAGCGATCCCGATCACTGCGATCTGCTCATAGGCCATAATCCCTTGTTCTTTGAAGCCTATGAACGCTGGGGCGCTGACTTCGTATTTTCGGGACATGTACACGGCGGTGTCATACGTCTGCCCATAGCAGGCGGCATCCTTTCCCCCGAACGCAGATTTTTCCCGAAGTATACCAAGGGCATATACAGGCTTGGCAAGACCGTCATGGCAGTATCATCGGGGCTCGGTAAATTCAGGATAAATAATCCTTCCCAGATGATGCTTATTACTCTTACAGGCAAAAAGCAGCCCTCAAAGCACAGCAAGGGCCATGCCTGGGATATCTGATATCTGTAAAGTATATCAGTCCAAAAAATATCACAGTTATCTCATTAACACACCACTTTATTTGCTTGTATAACGAAGTAAATCAGGTAATACTGTCATCGGGATGACCATACTAATGTTACAGAAAGGCGAACTATAATGGATAAGACACAGCTTGCCGCAGCTTTTGCGGAATACTTTGATAAACACATGGATGAGATCCTTTCCGACCTCGGAGAGATAATCGCCATAGAGAGTATAGCAGACGAAAACTCGGATGTACGTCCCTTCGGTGAAGGCTCTGCAAAGGCGCTGGCATGGGGCGAGGCTAAGCTGAAGTCCCAGGGTATGACGACTAAGAATTTTGATAACTACGCTGTCAGGGGCGATTTCAACACCGACGGCGAACCGGTGCTGGGCATACTGGCACATCTTGATACCGTACCCGTCAGCAGCAACTGGAGCTATCCTCCCTTTGAACTCACCCGTAAGGACGGCGTACTCTACGGCAGGGGCACGATAGACGACAAAGGCCCTGCTACCGCAGTTTTATGGGCTGTAAAGGCGATACGCGATATGGGTCTGCCCATGAAGAATTTCCGCGTGATATTCGGCGGCAACGAGGAAAACGGCTGTACTGATATGGAATACTACGAAAGCTGTGAAAAGTTCCCGCCTATGGTATTCACTCCCGACGGCTCATTCCCCGTACTCAACTGTGAAAAGGGCATGGTCCACATGACCTTCTCCGCACCTTTTAAAGACGGCGAGATAGTATCCGTTGATGCAGGTATGGCTATAAACGCTATCCCCGACAGATGCACTGTTGCCTATAAAGACGGTACTTCATCTGTCACCGAGGGTCATTCCGCCCACGGCTCACGCCCCGAAAACGGCGATAATGCAGTTACGAAATTCCTCTCGGGATATGTGGGAAATAACGCGCTCCTGCTGGGTCTTAAAAAGCTGTTCCCCCACGGCGAATTTGACGGCACTGCCTGCGGACTGGGCTTTGAAGACAGCGTATCAGGCAAGATGACCTGCGCTCTCACTGTCCTTAAAATCAAGGAAGACAGACTTTGCGGCGGCATTGATATCCGTTTCCCCATTGACCGTTCCTATGATGAGATAAGCACTATCATCAAAGATGCAGTCTGCGGTATCGGCTTCGAGATAGATACCTGCGAGGGCATGGAACCCCACTACGTCGATGAAAACAGCGATTTCGTTCAGGCACTCCTCAGAGTTTACGAAAGAGTAAAAGGCGAAAAAGGCTCCTGTATCGCAGAGGGCGGTATAACCTATGTCCATAATACCCCCGGCGCCGTAGCCTTCGGTGCAGAGTTCCCCTGGGAGAATAATAATATGCATGGTGATGATGAACATATCTCCATGGATACTTTCAAACTAAACCTAAATATGTACGCCAACGCCATCACCGAACTCTGCCTCATCGACTGACAGTAATATAAACCCGCAGGATCTCACACGGGTGTTAATACAGAATATTTGCGGTAACTACTGGAGGAAACCTTTCTGAAGAAAGGTTATCCTCCAGACCTCTTTCCAAAGACTTCTATTTCTATTTGGCAGGGGCAGACATTCTCTCGAAGAACAGAGAATGTCTGCTTTTTGCTGTGCTATAAAAGTATAGCTGCCCCTGCCAAATAGAGTTAAAAGTTTTCGGAAAGGAGTTTGAGGGAAACCCTTTTTCAAAAGGGTTTCCCTCAATAATTATCACAAACGCTCTATATCGGCACCCGTGTAAGATCCTACGGGCTGTTTTCTTTCAGTGCTAGGCTCATGCCGAGTTCCAGGGCGATAAACTCGCCGTTTTCGCAGATCTCGTCGCTTATCTCGCACATCAGCAGACCGTATGCTCTGCTGCCGCATAGTATGGGGAAGGTGATATACCCGTTACTTTTGACTGAAAGCTCGTTGCGGAGAAAAATATCTGCTGTTCTGCATTTCTGTCTGTCCTCCGAAAGCATATAGAGGTCTCCCGAGCGCATAATGCATTTGAGGTAGATATACTCCGGAAAAGTAGGATTATTTTCGCCGCCGAGATCCAGAGGCTTATCAAAAATATACACCGCGGCATTTGGGAGTCCCAGCTTGTCAAAGCTTCTGAATATGCTGTCACTGCCGTTTCCGCCCACAGCAGACACAATGAACTCCTGTAGTTTTATGCGGCTGTAAGTGTGTTCCCTTTCTCGGGATATCAGTGCTTTGGCCTGTGTAACTATGGCTCTGTCCTTCATGCGTGAGAACAGTCTGTTTATCAGTGTCGAGGCTGATTGTGAGTGCGATGCATTGTTTATGCCGATCTGAACTCTGCCTATACTTGCTATCAGCTTGTTTGAGTCAGTATACTGCATAGCGCCCTTATCAAAGAACTTGTCTATCATCCTGCACAGCTCGTCATAGGTCTCAAGGCTCATATACCTGTGCTTGCATGATATCAGCATAGGCGACATGAATTCAAAGAACAGCCTTTTCAGGTCAACGTTCTCCGTGTCTATGGATTCCAGTCTGTACCTGTAGAAGCAGTCATTGAACATTCTGTATATGAAAGAAGTCTCCGCTTTGGTCAGTTCAATGGTGTTGTAGTCGTACATCTCGTATGGCATTGAGGCTCTGCCGAAAAGCCTTGTGGGTACGGTGTCCGATCTTACCTCGTTACCCTCCATCATTTCCAGCAGCAGTTCAAGTGCCCTTCGTCCCAGTGATATCTTGTCCGCGCCCACCGAAGACAGGGGCGGGTCAAGGTTGCTGGACATACGTGTATTATCAAAGCCGAATACCATCACGTCCGAGCCTATCTTTTTATCGCGTGCTTTCAGTACTTTGTAAAGTCCCTTAGCCGAAGAATCGTTAACACAGAATATCGCCTGCACATCAGGGTTCCTGTCCAGCAGTCTTTCGGCAGCCTCCACGGAATTCTCTGTCATATCCGAAGGTTCAAACTGATCCTCGCTGTATTGCAGTCTGTAGTCCTTCAGGCATTTTATGAATATCTGTTTTCTTGCTCGGGCGTCCTTGTTGTCATCTCTGCCCCCGAGCATACATATTTTGGTCAGCCCCTGAGCATTTGCGATATATTCTATCGCCTCGCGTATGCCGCTTTCGTTGTCGTAGTTTACCGTGATAACGTTTTTCAGGTCTGATGCGACCAGCACCACAGGCACCTTTTTTATCTTGGACATAAAGCTCTCGTACAGTCCGGGAGTGTTCTTGTCCCTTTCGTTTACACTTCCGAGGTGTATCACAAAACCGTCTATATCGCAGCGCTCGCTAAGACTGAATATCTTGTTTACTACAGTCTTGTGTCTGTGCAGATTTTCTTCATCTTTGCCGTCATCGTGTTTTCCGGGCAGCACTATAAGCCTTATCTTCCTGTTTGAAGGTATGGCGTTGGCTAAACTCTTTACCAGCTCTCTTGAAAAATCACTGCTGACATCCTCAAGCATCATGCAGATTATCTTTTCGTTCTTTTTAATGTTCTTCATTGTTCTACCCCGCTATAATTCGGGACCGGGTCTTGAGAACAGATATCCCTGTGAGAGATCTATGCCGTATCTCAGCAGCAGATCCTGTATCTCCTGATTTTCAACAAACTCCGCAACGATACGGAACTTGTGACTGCTCAGCTTTTTCCAGTCCGCGATCAGCGCTATAAGATTGGCGCACTGTTCGTCCACTGTGCATTTGCGTACTATTGATCCGTCTATCTTCAGATAGTCTGAATGTATATTCGCGATATGCTGCAGGTTTGAAAATCCGCTGCCGAAATCGTCTATGGATATCTCGCCCCCCAGATCGTGTATCATGTCAACAAATGTCACAAGGGTGTTGTAGTCATCTATGTCCTCATTTTCCAGCAGCTCGAATACGAAGTTTTCGGGGTGCTTCACCGTCGTGAGGAAATCGTATATGTAGTCCACTATCTCGTGGTTCTTCACATCCCTCATACCAAGGTTTATGCTTACGCTCTTATCCGTTATATCCCTGAATTTGTTAAACACCTTGGTTATCATTATCTTTGAGAGTGAATCGTACAGCAGTCCGTAGGCTCTCGCCACTTCTAGGAAGCTTCCGGGATAGTATATTTTGCCGTTCTCATCCTCCAGCCTCATCAGCGATTCGTAGTGATGTATGGTGTTGGTGGTGTTGTCGTATATACCCTGGAAATACGGTATCACCTTGTCATGGGTAATGGCATAGTTTATAACGTTCACCATATGATAGTGCTCAAGTATGCTCTCCTTGTCAGGGATACTTGTATTCGCATTCATCACGCTGAACTGTATGTTCTTGCCTGTCATCATCAGCCTTGCCGCATGATAAGCCTGCTCTATATTCTCAGCGGTGCAGGCATCTACCACGCAGAACAGGGGTACTATGGCTATGTACTCCTCGTTGTTCTCAAAAAGCTCTCGCTGAAGATTTTCCATATCGCTTACAAAATCAGGCAGTGAGAACATATATGACGGAGCGCCTATAGCTATCTCCCAGTCTTTGATGTGGTATATCTTGTACCCCTTCATCTTGGTATAGGTCATGCATTTAGTCAGGTACTTTTTGTAAGTAAGATCTATTATACCCTTTGAGAATACCGTGTTCATGGCATAGGTGCCCGTAACATCGACTATGCATATACGGTCTGAACCCTTCAGCTTCATATCCATGCTCAGCGCAGCCACGTTCGGCAGTTGTTCCGTATCCGAATATAGCAGATCCATCTCACAGTCATGTACAAAGGCTTTTATCGAGTCAGCCGCCGAAGCTTCCTCCTTGGCAAGCAGCCTTTTTTCGGCTTCGTACAGATAATTCAGCAGCTTTCTGTTGTCAGCCACAAGTGTTTCAGTGTGTGAGAATGCATATGGGTTGTAATGCTGCGATGCAGGTGCTTCACCCATGACCGATACCACGAATGAGCAGTTTGCGAATGTGTTCCTGCCGTTGACATGGGCTATCTGCCCCTCGGTTATACAGCCGCACATATTTGAGTTCTCATAGGCTGAAAGCTCCCATTTTACGCAGTTTGAGTATATCATGGAACGTGCTGTGCAGGAGTAGCCGAATATGGTTTCTGCTTTCTCGAAGTTCTCTATCCGCCTGAACAGTGAGCGGTTATCGGCTATTACCTTTCTGTCGTATATGAAGGCACGTCTTAGTTTTTTGCCTGCTATCACATTGTGGTTCGCACAGATAAGCTCGCGCTTTGCAGTGTAGTCCCTGTCGGGAGCCTGTTCACGAAGAGTCCGCACTATAGGCTCATCAGGATCGAATAAGTCCTCAAGGCTCTCATTGTCCGAGTATTTTACAAATATCGGTATATCGTTGGTGTCTGAATATACATATGGGAAAAGGTTGCTGAGCTCGGGTCTGTTGAGAAGCTCGTTGCCTATACCCAGACGGTAAGCCTCAGCCGCATCGTGACCGTCTGTTGAAAGTATGCATGAAAGGAAAGTATCTGTTATGGTCAGCTCGTCCCCTATCGCCTGAGCACCCGTAGCGTATGAGGTGAAGCTCTCCAGGTTCTTTCCGCTTATGGATGCTACTATCATGCCCTTGTTCATCCAGCCTGTTTCATTGAATACAAAGCCCGTATCAGGGAACTTTTTCACGCTTACATCCGAGGTGTTTGCAAGTCCGCCGGTCATCTGCACCCCGGGGTAATATATGTTGCTCTTTTCCACAAAGTTGTAAGCACCAAGATACTTCCGCGTAAGGAAGGTCAGCAGCAGCTTTGTATCATCCTCTATCACCGTGTCCCTGACGCACCTGCACAGCTTGTCTGTGGTCATGGGCATACCGTTTTTCTCGAAGGTAGGCAGCATAGCTGTTTTTATACTGCCCTCCGACAGCTGTGTTACGGATATGACACACTGGTTCTTTATCAGTCTGCCCCAGCATATCACAGCAGATGTACTGGTGCCGAAGATATGCGCACCCGGCACTTTTTTCGCGATGAATCTTGCCAGGTCTACAGCCTCATCTTCAAGGTGGATAGCTGTGTGTATCCTTATGAGGATATCTCCGTCTGCAGGGTCCAGCATAAGCTGCTGAAACGCCTCAGCAAGACGTGCTTTGGAAATATATTGGAAATTCCACGTTAACATAAGATTACCTCTTGCAAATATGAATTGATGTACCGCTATATATCTGTTGTATAGCTGTACTATACATTATATTGTACAATAAATACATAACAAAATCAATGCTTTGCCATAAAATAATATAAAATTCGATATATTCACTAAATTTAATATTAAAACTATGTTAATATTTAAGCACTGCTCATTGGTATGTCTGCTAAAATAGATCCCCTATATACTTAGCCGGTATTTATCCGATACTGCTTTCTCTTATTATCTCGCTGCCGTTTACCGTAAATCTTCCCAGACCGTTTATTATGCTGAAATTCTTCTCATCTGCATGGCAGTCCTTTCCGGTGTTGTTGCGCACGTCCCACCTTGAATCACAGCGGTTCATGCGTATGAAGGTATCATCGGAATATCCGCCCACAGCCAGTGAATCCACACCCGACATCGTCATTTTCAGTACCGTGGAGGTCAGCTCACAGTTTGTGGAGCCGCGCAGCGCACCTATACCCGTCAGTGATATGCCGCTCATATCAATATCCATGCTTGATATATCCACAGATACGTGAGTGTTCTCGCCCCTGACTGTGCCTATGCCCACTATATCCGAGCCGTCGCACTGTGCCCTGAACGAGCATTTGGTTATGGATGCCTTTGTATTGCCCGTTACCGAGCCTATAGCTGCACCCTCATTGGTATTGAGGTCTATGATGATATTGCAGCTGTCTATCAGCACATTGGCATCTCCCGTCAGTGAGCCTATGCATACTGCCTTGCTGCTGTTTGAACTGAGCAGGAACTGTCCGCTGAATAACCTGACCTTTCCGCCAGTGCCGCCGCCTATGCACACCCCTGTGCTGCCGTGTCCCTTTATCTCTATTGTGCCGCTGTGTTCAAATATCAGCTCGCCCGAGGTCTTGTCAGGCATATTGCCAATACCGCAGAATTCCTTGGAGTTGAGCACTATAACAAGATTGCCGTCCCCCTCTACCGTCAGCCGTGATGTGGGTGCTGCGGTTATGCCCGAATTTCTCAGCACGTTATCGCCCGAAAGCACCAGCGTAACATCCGCACCCTCACCGATATCTATGCACTGGAAATTCTTGTCACCCAGCAGGGATATATTTTCAAGGGTTATCCTGCCCTTGTATCCCGGCTCTACGGTTATATGCACGTTGGAGTTCAGTCCCGGTGCGCCGTATACCGTGATATCCTTGTATATCATCTCGCCCCTGCCCACAACTATCTCGCTGAAGTTCTCCTTTATCAGTGCCGACAGGGATACTCTGTTTGTCTTGCCTGCGATGTATTTCTGCACCACTACTCCCGATGTGAATTCATAGTGGTACTCCGATATCTCGCGTCTTACATTCTCACTTATCTCGGGTATAAGATCGCTTTCGGGCTTGCCTGTGTAGAAGCCCTGTATCAGATCCGCACCCAGCATTATGGCAGTCCTGAGCTCCTCTGCGGTCTCAACGCCCTCAGCCAGTGCCCTTATGCCGTTATCGTGACAGAAGCTTATCATCTCCTTTACGAAGTGCTGCTTCTGGGGTTTTATCTGTATCTCGCTTATGAGGGTCCTGTCTATCTTTACATAGTCAGGCATATACCTCAGCAGATTGCTGACGTTTGAATACCCTGTGCCGTAGTCATCGACAGCTATCTTGGTCTTGTGCCGTTTAAGTATGGACTTCATTCTTTCCAGCTCGTCATCACCCATCTCGGCCTCCTCGGTAAGTTCTACAACTACCGTATCCGTCAGCAGATCAAGGTACTCCTCTACCTTGGCAAGGTCATCATCATCGAGCTGTACACCGGGTATGCTGTTTATGAATATCTTAGCGCCGTTGAGCTTGTCAGCCTTGTTCTTTACAATCTCCAGCACGTTCATAAATGTGGATCTTTCTATATCCACCAGCCTGTTCTGCATATCCGCATACCTTACTATAGCCAGCGGAGGTATGCTCCTTTCCGCGTCGGAGCGCATAAGGGCTTCGTAGGAGAATACCGAGCCGTCAACGGTGTTGACTATGGGCTGGAATTTGTACTTGAAAAGGTTGCCGTCGAGGATACGTGTCACCAGCTCGTAGTCCGCCTTCTCATCGGGCTCGAGGGTGTCGTATGCAAAACTAAGTGCCGAGAATTTACTGCTCTTCAGGGCATTGAGCTGTTCCTGTATGCGGTTCGTTTCCAGGTATCTCCTGAGTGATTCCAGACCCTTGGATACCAGCCTTATCCACTCACGGTATACCTCATCATAGCTTCGCGCTTCGTCACCGTATTCCACAGCGGCGTAGCCGAAGCAGTTGTTCTCACAGAATACGGGCGTGAAGAATACAGCCCTGGGTTTTTCATGTTCGTCCAGCAGGTCCGGCAGCAGCAGTCGGCTGTCAAAGGATATGTCCAGTCCAGCTATGCCGTCCTTGTGGCTCTTGTTGAACCTTACGGCGTATATCATCTTATCGGGGTAGCCGTCGTTGCCGAAGTGTACATCGCTGCTCTTGCCCATGTATCTCCACATATCACCTATGCACAGGTGGAAGCTTTCAGCGCCCAGCTGGAAAGCATAGGAGTATACCATGCCCGTAAATCCTGCCAGGTCTGTCTGGGATATGATATCATCAGCCATAGCATTGTTCACCGATGCAAAGCCCTCACGGGATATGACAGTGTCCCAGCTTTTTCTCTGCAGGCTGAGCTCGGGGTCATCATTCTCCTTGTGACAGCAGCCGCAGCTCTCACCAATGAATATCTGAGGTGCCGCATAGAAGGGCTGAGTGTCCCGTCCTTCAAGCTTGTCAGCCATATATCCTGCCGCATAGCTGCCCAGCTCCTTTGCAGGTATCACAGCCGAAGTCACAGGCTTCGGGGATGAACGTCCCTCAAAGGTGGAGTCATAGCTGATGACCGCTATCTCATCGGGTACTGATATGCCCCTTTCCTCTAATGCCTGACACAGTCCTATCGCCATGCAGTCGTTTGCGCATATCACCGCATCGGGGAGCTTCTTGTCGCCTGCGGTCAGCAGGTCAGCACATACCTCACCGCTGAGGTACCAGAAATCTCCGTATATGATCCTGTCCTCGGGCAGCGAGAGCCCGCGTTTTTCCAGCGCACTGCGTACCGCGTGAAGTCGCAGCTGTGAGTGCTCATGCCACTTCTTGCCGCAGAGGAATGCTATGTCAGCAGCACCGTGTACCGTCACAAGATGCTCTACCAGAGCATCTATGGGCTCGCAGCAGTCGGTGTATACACTGGGAAAGTACCTGCTTTTGGTTTCTACCATGAGTACAGGCTTGTGGAAGTTCTCGTGCAGCCATTCCTCCAGACGGTCAGCGGCACCAGCGGTCTGTATGCTGTCAGCCAGTACGACAGCCCCGTCGAAATGCTCCGCCCTCATCAGCGTGAATATATTTGATTCGCCCTTTTCACGCGATGCGGTGTCCTGATATTTATGGTACATAGCAAACACACAGGTATCCATATCGAGCGCAAAAGCGTTCTCCAGGAATCCTGTTATAAATCTGCTCTGATAGGCTTCGTCTGCCTGTCCGACGAATAAAGCGATACGTTTTTTGCTGTTGATCATTGTGAAAACCTCTGTTCGACGGCCTTATAATATGCCGTTGTAAATATTCACTATAAATTATAACACAAAAGTATATATTTTTCAATATAATTTAAGAAAAAATTTCTTTCGGACAGCAAAATTTAGATGAAATAACAAATTAGAAACATTTGAAATAGCAAAATAACGGAACATTACGTCTTGATATTTTCTGACTATCCCTTTGGCACACCACCGCAAAGTGCTAAAAACACGGGAATATCGTGTTGCAGTTATCCTTGCCCCGCCGCAGACGGGGGCAGGTTGACCGCCGGGTATTTCATATTCCGGTATAATACTAATTAATTTGTTGTGTCATCGGGATAACCATATAATATTTTGCAGAGGGAGATCATCTGCATTTATGGTATGATATTTACGATCAAGCGCAATATATGCGTTGACCCTTTGTAGGATATGTGCTATACTGTTTACAGTTTCTGACAGCGGATATCACGGGTCAGCCGATCAACAGACGAGGAGATGACGGTATGAATGATAACATAGTAAAATGGGGCATTATGGGCACAGCAGGTATAGCATCGTGGGGGACTATCCCGGGGATGCTGAAGGCGGATAGCTGTGAGCTGTATGCCATAGCAGGCAGAAGCCTTGAAAAAGCCGAAGCCTTCAGGGAAAGATTCGGATTCAAAAAGGCGTATAAGGGCTATGAGGCTCTGCTGGAAGACCCCGAGGTGGAGGCTGTATATGTTCCACTGCCTAACGATATCCACAGCGAGTGGGTGATAAAGGCGCTTAAAGCCCGTAAACACGTGATCTGCGAAAAGCCGATGGCTATGAATGAGATGGAGCTTCGCAGTATGTTCGCGGCGGCAAGGGAGAACGGCGTGCTGCTCATGGAGGCTTTTGCGTATCTCCACAGTCCGTACATCGCAAGGCTGAAAGAGATCGTATCATCGGGGGAGATAGGGGATATAGACTATATTGATACTGCCTTCCTTACGCAGGGCTATTCCGATGATTTCAGGCTCCGCAAGGAACAGGGCGGCGGCGGTATATATGACCTTGGGTGCTACTGCACCTCTATGATACTTTCCCTCGTAGATTCACCTATGGAGTACATAAAGGCTGATGCCGAGCTTGACGGCACAGGCGTTGACCACATGGCTTCTGTTATGGTGAGGTTTGAAAACGGTGTCAGGGCTTCTTTCAATGCAGGAATGATACTGGGTACAGATACCTCCGACAGATACGACAGGCTGTTTATACACGGCTCAAAGGGGTATATCCGTTCCGATGTGGAGTATAACGGTGAGGGGGAGCTTTCCTTTACCGTGACCGTCAAGGGCGAAGACGGCAGCAGGAACTCACGCACCGAAAAAGTCAGCGCAGGCTCTAACTACGCCCTTGAATTCCGCCAGATGAATGAGTGCATAAGGGGCAAGGCAGCGCCCCATATCACCGAGGGATTCTCTGTAAGGAATATGCGCCTGCTTGACAGCATACTTGATGCGGTGGGTTACAACGATTCAAAGAGAAGCTTCGTGCTGCCCTGCGGTGCTGTGATACCAGCGGTGGGCTACGGCTCGTACCTATCAACGGAAAAAGGCGGTGTACAGACTATCCTGGATGCCCTTGAGGCAGGATACCGCTATATAGATACAGCAGCCTTCTACGGCAACGAGGAACAGATAGGTGAAGCCATAGCAGTATCGGGCATTGACCGTGATGACATATTCCTCTGCAGCAAGGTGTGGCGCGATGACCTTGGCAGAGAAAAGACCCTGAGATCATTTGAGGATTCCTGCCGCAGACTGAGAACGGATCATCTGGATATGTACCTTATACACTGGCCCAAGAACAGCCCCGATGACAAGGACTGGGTCGATAAGGTGAGGGAGTCATGGAGGGCTATGGAGGAACTGTATGAGCAGGGAAGGATAAAGGTGATAGGATTATCGAACTTCCTGCCCCACCATATAAGACCTCTCCTGCAGACCGCTAGGATTCGTCCCATGGTAGATCAGCTGGAACTCCACGCGGGGTATATGCAGGAGTATGCCCTTGCATATCTCGGCAAAGAGGGCATACTCCCTCAGGCATGGAGCCCTCTCGGCAGAGCGAAGCTGCTGGATGACAGCAGGATATCTGCCATAGCTGAAAAGTACGGCTGTACCAATGCCGCACTATTATTAAGGTACCTTAATCAGCGTGGCATACCCGTTATACCGAAGGCATCCTCAAAGGAGAGGATGAGGGAAAACCTTGATATCTTCGGGTTCAGGATATCCGATGATGATATGTCATACCTCTCCTGCCTGCCCTGCAGCGGCTGGTCGGGAGAACACCCCGATCTCTGATACATCCCTTTGCAGATACGGCAAGCCCCCTGTGGTACTTTCGGTACCGCAGAGGGCTTGTCGGTTTTTTGTCGGTCTATTTTAACAAGGGGGATATAGCGGAAAATGTTATCAGTCAGTACTGCTGTGACCCCGATGCTGTATGTGCTGTAGGGTCAGACATTCGCAATTTTTGACTGTCTATACTTTCAGTATATCAAAATTACGAAACTTAACAAGCTGATTTTTGCTGAGTGAATGTATGCATTTACCGAATATTGCTAAACACTTGGAATTGTTATAAAATTTACACTTGAAAAATCCCGATGTTCAGGGCTTTCAGAGATGCGAGTCAAATATTGTAAATATTTTAGACACAAAAATCGCAATTAATGGTACTTAACAAATCCGCAATAAACTCAAACGTTTTCGTTCACACATGGTTCAAACGGTGCTTATAAAATCCCCGCCAATATTGAATATCTGTGACAAAATACCCGTTAAGATATTTTATGAGGAGCTATGGTTCTGAACCTGCGGCGTATAATAAGAATTGTATAGGATATGTATGATAGAAAAGATCAGCTGCCAAAACATCACAGCGGCATTATCGGGAGAACATCAATGGGAAAGTGCTGAAAATACGGCTCCGCGGCAGGGACTGAAACCATGCGGAGGTGATCTGTCGCATAAGATATTGATGACGGGTCATTTACCGATTGTTGTCATTGATAGAGAATATGTATGCTGTATGTTAAGCTGAGGATGAATACTGCATTCTGCATAAATTTACAGTTGTCCTGAATACTGCCGGCATGAATGATGAAGGTCATGTCCCTGCAAAAAGCCGACTTTTTACCTGAAATATCCTCATGCATCAGAACAATGGAAATGTCTGAATATTATGGTAAAAATCACGAAATGAAACAGTGCATTAACAAACTTCGCTATTGACGTTTTTGAAAAATTGTGGTATAATAATTGCATGATTTTTATTTACTGAAAGGAATGATATACATGAGCAATATTCGTATAGGTATAGTCGGCTACGGCAACCTCGGCAGAGGTGTTGAACTGGCAATAAGACAGAATCCCGACACCGAGCTGGCTGCTGTATTCACAAGAAGAGATCCCTCTTCACTGAAAATACTCACTGAGGGCGTAGGTGTATACTCAGTTAATGATGTGGCTGATTTCAAGGACAAGATAGACGTACTTATCCTCTGCGGCGGCAGCGCTACCGATCTGCCTGTGCAGACACCCAAGTTCGCTGAGCTGTTCAACGTTATCGACAGCTTTGATACTCACGCAAGGATCCCCGAGCACTTCGCAAACGTTGATGCTGCTGCAAAGAAGGGCGGCAACGTAAGCGTTATATCCGTGGGCTGGGATCCCGGTATGTTCTCCGTACAGAGACTTTACGGCAGCTGCATACTCCCCGAGGGCAAGGATTACACCTTCTGGGGCAAGGGCGTATCTCAGGGACATTCAGACGCTATCAGAAGAGTTGAGGGCGTTGCTGACGGCAAGCAGTACACTGTACCCGTACAGGCAGCTGTTGACGCAGTAAGAAACGGCGAAGACCCCGAGCTGACCACAAGACAGAAGCATACAAGAGAGTGCTTCGTTGTTGCTGAGGAGGGCGCTGACAAGGCTAAGATAGAGGAAACTATCAAGACCATGCCCAACTACTTCTCCGACTATGACACCACTGTAAACTTCATATCTCAGGAGGAGCTGAACAAGAACCACAGCGGTATACCTCACGGTGGCTTCGTATTCAGAAGCGGCAAGACTGGTGTTAACGGCGAGACCCGTCACATCATCGAGTACAGCCTGAAGCTGGGCTCCAACCCTGAGTTCACTTCCAGCATACTCGTAGCTTATGCAAGAGCTGCTGTAAGACTTCAGAAGGAAGGCGCAGCAGGCTGCAAGACAGTATTCGATATCGCACCTGCATACCTCTCTCCCAAGAGCGGCGAGGAACTGAGAGCATCAATGCTCTGATGCGTTTAGTACAATAAAGCGGACTGCTTTATGCGGTGCTCATAAAATTAATGATATAAAACGTAGGATGACCTTTCACGAGAAGGGTCATCCTCTTTTTTGTAAGCTAAACTGATGATCGGAAATGTGCCTTTTTATGGGGGTATCATTAATGATGATAATGGATAGATGCGTTTAGTAGTCCGCTAAATCGTACTTGTTCGTGGTCTGATGAAAACGGTGAACATCAATGATTCGATGCGTTTAGTACAATAAAGCGGACTGCTTTATGCGGCGCTCATAAAATTTATGATATAAAACGGAGGATGACCTTTCACGAGAAGGGTCATCCTCTTTTTTTGTAAGCAAGGCTTATGATCGGGAATGTGCCTTTTTATGGGGTATCATTAATGATGATAACGGATAGTTGTGTTTAACAGTCCGCTGATTTGTACTTGTTTATGATCTGATGAAAACGGTGAGCATCAATGATTTGATACGTTTAGTACAATAAAGCGGACTGCTTTGGCAACGTGCTCATAAAGGTCATTTATGAGCATTCGCTTGTGGCAGTCCGTTATTTTGTACTTATTTCTTGCCGTTCGGGAATATCTTATCGGGGCATATGGACATCATGTGGGCGATGGCAGGTTTACAATCATCCCACAGTCCGCAGCCGTCATCGCTGCCGCTGGATTTCCATGCGAAAACACCCAGATAGCCGTTATTATAGGCGGTCTCGTAGACATTGGAGATATCGTAGCCGTCCTTGCCCTTGGCGGGAAGTTCACCTATGACCACGGGCTTGGAGGTATCGAACTTATACTCCTCGGGGGTCTTATCGTACATAACGCCCCAGTTGGGTATCATCCAGTCATACCAGTGAGTTGACCAGAAATCGACGTAGGCAAGGGACTTATCGTACTTGCCGATATCAAGGCTCTGGAGCTCGGTATCGGAGATGACGTTGCCGTTGAGCTGTTCGGAGTTATACTTTATCATACCCATGCCAACGGTGACGAGGACATCGGAATTGGCGTGTATAGCGGCGCAGGCTTTTGCGTAGTACTGCTCAAGGTCTATCCAGTTGAGCTTGCCGCACTCCTTGTTCTCGATTATCCAGTCGGGCTCGTTGCAGAGGTCTATGCTCCAGAGGTAGTCGCAGGCATCGTAGCGCTGTACAAGTGGTACTATATAGTTATCCACGTAGGCATCGGTCTTTTCGGGGGACTGTACCAGCTGCCTCCATGCTTCGTAGTTCTGGTTGGAATCCTTGAAGTGGTCGAAAGATTGTACAGTTGCCATTACGTATATCTGATATTCCTCAGCCAGCATGAAAAGGCTGTCAAGGTCTTCCCAGTGGGCGGTAGTAGCACCCGAGAAATCGCCTTCGGGGGATATGACCATACCCACATCGCCGTTGCAGGATATCCATATACGGCAGGCGTTTACGCCCTCGTTATGGAGCTTTTCAAAATGCTCCTGCCAGAAGGGGAAGCTGAAGCCGCCGCCGAAGTCGTTCCACTTATCCCAGGGGGTGTTTACACCGTTGAACCATATCTCCTTATTGCCTGCCATGAACTTGTTTTCTGCGATGGTGACTCTGGCGGAGCCGTCACATTTTGTTGTGAAGGGTTCTGCAGGGAGTGCCGCAGGGTCAGCGGAGTCGCTGTCGGCTTTGTTATCAGCGGTGCTTTCGGTCTTCTGAGCTGATTTGCTGTCGGCAGATTTCTTGCTTTCGGCGGTATCGGTGCCGCTGCAGGAAGCCATTCCGAATGTGAGTGCGCAGGCACATACCAGCGCGATGGTTTGTCTGAACTTCATTAAATACCATAACCTTTCTTTTTTACCCTATTTGGATCATCAGGGAATAAATTTGTACACTTGTAGCGCTCTGTGCAAGATGAGCGTTATTATTTTGCGGTGTACCATTCCTGATTCCAGTTCTTCCTATCCCTCTCCACATTGAGTTTTGCGCGCATCTGCTTTATCTTATAGTCCAGCTCACTGACCAGCTTACTGACTGCGGCGGCATTATAGCCGATGACCCTTGCTGCACGCAGCGGTGTATTCCTGTATGGTTCGGGGAGGGAATAACTCTTGTTCCATGATTTGAGTTTCCAGCATTCTTCCAGGGCTTTCAGTTCGGCATTCATATTTGAAAGCAGCCGCAGGACATCCCGTGTTTCATAGCCGCTGCCCCGTTCCTCATGCAGATCATCCACGCCTGCGGGAAGGTCTTTGGGATTAAACATAAGCACACTCCTTTCTGTGGGATCAAGATAATAAATATGAGTCGGGACTATGTGGATAATATACATAATCCCTGCTTTTATGAAGTAAAATTCTGTACTTTACCTCAGTATAATTATAGCACAATGAGTTGTGTTTTTCAATGGGTAAAAATATATTTTGATAATTTAGCCTATTAATATTTGTATAAGAGAATGTTGTGAGTAGTGCATATATGGTGAGGGTCAGATTTGGGTAAACAACTGTTTTTTGTTTTAACTCGGACATATTTCTGCAAAAGTTGTACAAAAACGTACAACTTTTGGGGGGTAAAAGGGTGATAGTGAAAGGGCTTTCGTGAGGAAGCAAAGAAAAGGAGGAAATATTATGCAGATAACACCAACTAAATTTGCGAAGATGTTCGTGAGGACAAGAAACGGTTCGGAGAGTGCGGTGAGGCTTGGGGCAGGACCCGAGGAGGCTAAGGAGCTTGAAGCGGATATGCTGGCGAGAAAGTCCGTAAGACGTGCGATACGCAAGCTGGACAGTGAGGATGAGCAGAACCTGTGTTATGTGAAGACGGGGCTATCGCGCCTTGCTTTTGGGAGCATAAACGATGCGGCGGCTCTGCTTTTTGCGGAGGAACCTACGAGGGAACAGGTGCTTTCGGCTGACCTTTTCAACGTAGCGGAGATAAAGAAGGTCAAGGGGGGCGGTGTTGAGATGAAATTTTATGACAGGCAGAAGGCTCTGGAGAAGCTGGTGGAGCTTGACCCTGAGCTGAGGGAGGTATCGGCGGCGCAGGAGTTTCTGAATGCGGTATATGCAGGTTCCCACGATATAGGGGATATGACGGAGGATAAGGGTGATGATGAAGATGAGTAAGCTATGGGATGAAGTATGCGCAGGCAGGTGCGGAAGATACGGATATCAAGGGGGGCGGTGCGGTTGAGCAGGAAGCGGTGTCTGATGTTTTCACCGAAGCAGAGGTTTCTGTTCAAGTGGTGGGCGAACCCTGAGTACCGACGGTACGACGGGATAATCTGCGACGGCGCGGTGAGGTCGGGAAAGACAAGCTGTATGGCGCTGAGTTTTCTGATGTGGTCTATGGGGCGGTTCGAGGGGAATAATTTCGGGCTGTGCGGTAAGACCATAATCGGGCTGAGGAGAAATCTTGTGACGGAACTGCTGAAATGGGCGGAGAAGCTGGGTTTCACGGTGACGGAGAATATATCGAAAAACTATATGGATGTGGATTTTGCCGGAAAGAGGAACAGGTACTACCTTTTCGGCGGAAGGGATGAAGCATCGTCGGCGCTGATACAGGGTGTCACGCTGGCTGGGATACTTCTGGACGAAACTGCGCTTATGCCGCGGAGCTTTGTGGAACAGGCGGTGGCGAGGTGTTCGGTGAGGGGGTCGAAGCTGTGGTTCAACTGCAACCCCGACAATCCCTATCACTGGTTCAAGCGGGAATGGATAGACAAAGCGGCGGAGAAGAATCTGCTGTACATACATTTTGAGCTGAAGGACAACCCCTCGCTGAGCGAGGAAGTGAAAAGGCGGTACGAAAGGCTTTATTCGGGTGCGTTTTACGAGAGGTTCGTTCTGGGGCGGTGGAGTGCGGCTGAGGGACTTATCTATCCCATGTTTGACGAGAAAAAATATGTGTGCGATAAAGCACCCGATGATTGCGAAAGGTTCGCGGTGAGCTGTGACTACGGGACAGTCAATCCGAGCAGTTTCGGGCTTTGGGGGCTGAAGGACGACATATGGTACAGGATAGGGGAGTACTACTACGACTCGGCTAAAGAGGGCAGCAGGAGGACGGACGAGGAACACTATGATGCGCTGGAAGAACTGGCGGGGGACAGGGATATAGACTATGTGGTGTGTGATCCCTCGGCGGCATCTTTCATACAGTGCATACGCAGACATGGGAAATTCCGTGTGATACAGGCGAAGAACGATGTGGTGACGGGTATACGCAGGACACAGGATATGATACGCGGCGGACGGCTGATGATATGCAGGGGTTGCGAGGACATACTTCGTGAGTTTACCATGTACCGCTGGGAGGAAGAAAGCGGCAGAGACCGTCCCATAAAGGAGAACGATCATGCTATGGACGATATGAGGTACTTTGTGTGTTCGGTAGAGGAAGATACGGGCGGCGGATTCGCGGCGATATCGGTATGATGAAAGGAGAGGCTTGGATTGAAGTTATTCGGGAAGAAGGAAAAGGAAGAAAAATCCTACGAAAGGCAGTGCTTTTCGGCTGAGGCAGGGGACAGCATATTCCGTCTGGCGGCGGACGAAGGCTGTCTTGAAGGGGGGATATATGACGGGCTGAGGGCATCGGTGCCTGTGATAGATGCCTGTTTCGGGAAGATAATACGTCTGGTGGGAGATTTCAGGGTAAAGGCGAGAGACGAGAGGTATTCTGACGAACTGGAAAGATTCTGCAGAGAAGTAACGGTGGGGATATCGGGAAAAAGCCTGAACACCTTCGCGGATATGTACCTTGACAGCCTGCTGACCTACGGCAGGGCTGTGGGCAGGATAGTGACGGACAGGGACACCATGACGGTCAGGGGGCTTGTGGTGGGGGACAGCAGTATTTTCAGGGTGAAGCAGGGGAAAGGTGAGATGGACAGGGAGTTCTGTTTTTACGGGGGCGGTGAGGTGAAGAAAATACCCGAGCCCGACAAGCTTCTGTACACGACACTGAACCCCAGTCCCAAGCACCCTGACGGAGTATCGGTACTGCGGGGACTGCCTGCAATAAGCAGTGTACTCATGAGGATATACCAGTGCATCGGGCAGAACTTCGACAGGGTGGGCAATGTGAGGTACGCGGTGGCTTACAAGCCTGCGGAGGACGGTACGGACAAGAGGTACGCACGAGAGAGGGCGCAGGAGATAGCGGCGGCATGGGCGGACGGTATGCAGAGCGCCAAGAACGGTATCGTCAAGGATTTTATAACCGTGGGTGATGTGGATATAAGGGTCATCGGGGCGGAAAATCAGCTTATCGACACGGAGGTGCCTGTGCGACAGCTTCTGGAACAGCTGATATCAAAGCTATCGGTACCGCCTTTTCTGCTGGGGCTGAACTGGTCTACCACGGAGAGGATGAGCAGTCAGCAGGCGGACATACTCACAAGTGAACTGGAGTATTACAGGCGTTTGCTGGAGCCTGTACTCAGGGATATATGCGAAGCTTTTCTGATGACCTGCGGTACGGACTGCGGTGTGGACATCGAATGGGGGAACATAAATCTTCAGGACGAAGAAGCGCTGGCGAGGTCAAGGCTTTACAATGCGCAGGCCAGGAAGATAGAACTGGAAAATGAAGAAGCCGAAGAAAGGAGAAACGGGAAATGAGCGGTGAGAGAATAGGTATCACAGAGGAAGTAATGGAGAAGATAAACGGTTACGCGGTGGGAGAACTGAAAAGCGAGCAGGTGTACTGTTTCAGCGTACTGCTTTGCGATAACGATGTGGACAGGGACTATGAGAGGTTCTCTGACGAGGCACTGGACAGGCTGGCTGTGATGTTCAAGGGCAGGACGGGGATATTTGACCATGACCACAGAAGCAGGGGTCAGACGGCGAGGATATACGACACGGAAGTGAGGTCTTACCCTGACAGAAAGACTATGGACGGCAGGGCTTACAGGGCGCTCATAGGCTTTGCCTACATGGTGAGGACGGAGGATAATAAATCGCTGATAGCGGAGATAGAGGGGGGCATAAAGAAAGAGGTATCGGTGGGGTGTTCGGTGGCTAAACGGATATGCTCGGTATGCGGTGCTGACGGTGCCAAGGGGGGCTGTAACCATATCAAGGGGCGAAGCTACGGTGGAAAGCTCTGTTATGTGGAACTTGATGAACCTCTGGACGCTTACGAGTGGAGCTTTGTGGCGGTGCCTGCACAGAGGGCGGCAGGAGTCACGAAAGTATACGGTGAGAGGGAAGTAAACGCGGAGATAGAAAGGCTCAGGGCGGCGCAGGAGAGTTTCTGTGAAGACCTGAGAGGGGACATCATCAGGCTGGGGTGCTTTGTGAAGAATGCGGACATGGGTGAGGTGGACAAGCTTGATGTGTTCGCCTTGCTGGAGCTGAAAAAGAAGCTGTCACGTCAGCTGAGAGAAGAAGCCGTCACGGAGAGGGCGGCAGGTATAGCGGCTGCGGAGGACGATGAGAGTATGAAGGCTTTCAGGGTTTAGGAGATAACAAAAATAAGGGAATAATTTTGGACATATAACGACAGCGTGAGTGTCAGCCGACAGCGGGACTGAGGGTCTTATGGGGCATTAGCGGTGAGGACACGGGTGCAGTCGCAGTAAGAAATGAACGCGCCCTGTATCTGTCGGGGGCGCAGGAAAAGTTGACGGCAGAAGAAAACGGAGGTAATTATGTACGACAATATCAGACTTGAAAGATCACTTTACAACATCACAGGCAAGAGCTTTACACAGGCACTCACGGAGCTTGACCCCGATGAGGGCTACAAGGGTACTGAGCTTGGGGGGCTGGATGCATTTGAAAGACAGCTGAAGCGCTTCGGCATAAAGGTATCGGGGGCGGACAGCGACATGGTGGAGAAGTTCTTCGTGACGGCGCAGTCGGCGGTGCTTTTCCCGGAATATGTCAGGAGGATGATAAAGAAGGGCGTTGACAAGGTGAGCATAGCTGAGAGCGTATGCGGAGCGGTATCACGGACTGACGGTATGGATTTCAGGGGATTCACCATAACCCACACGGGCAGCAACCCTGTACCTCAGGGTACGGCACTGCCTTCCACCACGGTGGTACTTGACAGTACACCCAGCGATATAAAGAAATTCGCGAGGATGCTGAAATGCTCATACGAATCGGTGAGAAAGCAGAGACTGGAGGCTTTCGGCATAGTACTCAGGGACATAGGTGCATCGGTGGGCAGAGCCCTCAACAGCTATATATGCACCACACTTATAACAGGTGTTACACCGTCCTCGATAGAGGGTGACGAGATAACCTATGAGGACATAGCTAAATTCTGGAGCGATATGACAGATCACGATATGGACGTTATGGTGTGCAGTCCTGCGATAATGGCTGAGATACTTGCACTGCCTGAGATGAAGTTCTGCATTGGTGACTTTATGACAAGCGGCAGGATAAAGACACCCTACGGTGTGACGCTGGTGAAGTGTTCGCAGATGCCTGCAAACAAGGTACTGGGCGTTGACAGCACTGCGGCGGCTGAGCTGATACTCGGCAGTGATGTGACAGTGGACAGCGACAAGCTGATAAGCACACAGATGAACGAGATAAGCTGTTCACTGCTGGCAGGTGTTACAAAGGTATGCGGTGACGCGGTGGGTGTACTGCTGACGGGTATATGACAGGAAGTATTTTTGAAAAGGGGCGGTCTTCGGACTGCCTCGCCCTACGGGGCGGAAAGGAGGACTTATGCTCGACTTTGACAGAGTGCTGCTGTACTTTCAGCAGTTGAGCGGCTGCAGGGCTGAAAAGACAGATGAAGCCGCGGTGCTGGTGATGTCGGCTATGAAGTCGGTGGAGGACAGCATTGATGAGGAAAGGATGATATACGATGCTGTGCCTGCCTGCGAATATGCGGCTGCCTGCACAGCGGTATACGACTATGTATGCCGCGAGGCAGGACGTGAACAGAACGCGGTGACAGCATCGGGGAGTGCTGATATCAACAGGGATTTCAGCCACAGGATAAAGGCGGCGGAAAAGCTGAAAGATCAGGCTATGGCGAGGATAGAATGGCTGATGCCCGAGGGCGGATTCATATTCAGGACGATGTGAGGAGGAATAAATATGTGCAGGATACTTACGGACAGCCTTGGGCTGACGGGGATAAAGTCGGCGCTGAATGAGGTGCTGGAAAATGCAGGATTTACGGCTATGGAGGAATATACTGACATTGTACTCACGGATATAGAGGGGTGCAGTGCTGTGTGGGCACTGGAGGACATAAAGCTGACGGATGCAGGCAGACGCATAGATTCCGGGGATGCGGCTGTGCTGGGAGAGATAGGGTTCAGGGTGAAGCTTATGGGTAAAACGGGAATGTTCGGAGATCATATCACCTTTGATGACAGATGCTCGGAGGCGTGTGCAGGTGCCGCTATGATACGAAACTACGGTAGTGTCAGTGTTACGCTGGGGGCTGTAAAGAATGATACGCAGATATGGCGGCTGGTGCGTGAGATGAGGGTAGTATTCGGGGTAAGCATGAAGCAGACCCATGAGGGGAGCGCGGTGTGATGGCATTTGAGATAGCGCCGCCTGTCAGGCATACCCTTACGGTCAGCGGACATACCCTTTATCCCGATATGCTGGATATATCAAGACGGGATACCGATGTGGAGCATATTAAGGTCGGGGGAGGTATAATACACAGGACGAACGGTTCCCTTGGGCTGGAGATACTGGCGGCAGGCAGGTTCTCACCCGATGAGCGCGGTACGGTGCAGGGAGTTATTGAGAGCTTTGTATCTGACGTACAGACCATAACGGCGGACGGCAGGAACTACGGAGGCATGATACTTCTTGAAGGGGTGCTGGCTGAAAAGGCAGGAGAGTCAGGGGGAACTTACAGGCTGAGATTCGGCGGATATGAGATATGATCACAGTATAAGGAGGAGAGCATGATGCACTGTTATGTAACGCTGGGAGTAAAAAACGGAGACAGGGTGGTGATGAAGGGGCTGGATGAGTGTACGGCATTCGTATACGAAAAGGCGCTGTATGTGCCGTACACAAGGTTCAGCGGTACTTTTTATGAGGACGGTGAGCCTGATATATCCGCGGAGGACGTGGTGAGCGTAAGGGTGTGGATAGGAAGCAACGAGATACATCACGGTCTGGCGGATGAGATAAGGATAGAGCATACAGGCAGGGGTCACAGCATAAGGGTGTATTCAAGAGGGTACACTCTGCTGCTGGCACAGAACCAGCCTTATCCCAGGATAAACAGCAACGTTACGCTGAAAACCCTGTGCGAGAACAATCTTTCATCCCCGTATATAAGCTATGAAGACCCTACGCCTGTGGTGGGCAATATATATGTAAACGAGGGTTCTACAGTATGGGAGGCGGCGATAGCCTACTGCATCAAAGCCAGTGGGTATTTCCCGTTCATAAAGGGGAAGAACATGGTGAGGATGACAGCAGGTACACAGAGGACGGTGGACTATTCAGGGGCGGTGATGCTCAGTCAGGTGAGTATGCTTGACAGCAGATATCTGCTGTCGGATGTGTACATGAAGGAACTGGGAGACACGTATCCATACGAAGCCCATGACCCTGCGGCGGCTGAAATGGGTATAGTCCGCACAAGGTACTATCCGCTGGATATGCAGTGGCTATATGATCCGCAGGTGGGGCTTCAGCACAGGCTGGACTATTCTAACAAGGGAGTGAGGAAAATGGGTATAAAATATCTTGGCTGGCTTGGTGAGGATATTATGGACAAGGCTCATGGTGCGGACATGATCGAAGGAAAGAATATAAACTATATAAAGGCTGAGGGCAGCAGAAAAGGCATCACAACAACGGTGTTGTGCTATGATGACAGATACGGTCAGAAGGAGGTGCGCTGATGCTGATAGCTGTAAATGACTGCGGAAGGGTATCTCTGCCGCGGGGGAATGTGCTGGGTCATACCGATGAGAACAGGCTGAGGGTGCACAGGATCATCCACCCGAAGTTTGAAAACGCTTACTATAACCTGATACTCGAATCGGGCGGTGTACAGAAGGTGCTGCAGATAGTTGACGGTACAGTGACGGTGGAAAGATCTGCAATTGCCGCGGCAGGTGAGGTAAATGCTCAGTTCCGCGCAGTGGTTATGGACGGTGTTGAAGTTTGCGTGTTCAGATCGGATATATTCAAACTCAAAGTTCTCCCGTCCCTTTAGGCAGATAAGTAATAAAGCCCGACCGTCAGGCGGGGGATTCCCCAAACCCCGAAAACTTCTATTTCTTTTGGGCAGTGGGCAGCTTATTTAAATAAAAACAAAAGGCAGGGGGTAGCTATGATCGCAAACATAGCTACCCTCTGCACAAAAGAGTTAAAAGTCTGTTTGGATCTGCAAAGGCAAAGCCTTTGCAGACGGGTCTGTGGGATAACTTTTCTTCAGAAAAGCTATCCCACGATAAATAATATAACGTTCTATATTTTGGTTATTAATATGTCGCTTCGATGTTGGGGTCGGTATAATCGGGAGCGGGAGTTACTACTGGATCCTGGATGCCGGGATCGGGGGTGTTGGGATCGTATGGATCGACGTTGCCGCCCTGATCGGAAATATCGGTATCAATAATGCCGGGGTCGGTATTATCGGGGATACCGGTATCTACAACTGAGGGGTCGCTCCAGGTGGGATCACTTGTCACAGGGTTGCCGTTTGCATCGGTGACGATACCAGCCCAGTCGGTAGATTCTGCCTGACTGCTTGAAGCTTCGGTAGTAGTCCAGTAGCCTGTACCTGAGGTAGTGGTAGTCAACTGAGAAGATGAATCATCCTTGGGACGTTCCTCCTCGATGATATCGCCAACCTGTATAACGCCCCAGAAGTCATTCTGTTTTACCCATGCTCTGCCGTTGTTTATGGGACGTGCCTGAGAGAACTCGCCTGCACGTACTACCTGTTCGCCGGAGAAATCGTAGTAGCTGTAATAGCCGTCTTTGTAAACGGGCACATAGTCATCACAGAAAAGGTATGGGTGAACAACGTTGGGGTCATCGGTCATCATGCCGTTGTATGCGTTGGGGTCGCCGTCGCAGATGAAATCAATAACGGTATTGCCGTCGGCATCGAGGTAGCCCCACTTGTCCTCCTCGTTTCTGAAAGCGATGAGGGTAGAACCTGCGCCCTTGTATAAAGGAGCGTAGCTGGCGGTATATATCATCTCGGTAAGGAGCTCACCGTTTTTGGCAAGACCGCATAAAGCATCCTCGGGAACGGAAACTTCGAGATTGCCGTAGTCATCCATTTCCACATTTGCCTCAGTAACGGCTACTGCCTTTTTGCCTGTATACTCAGTAACATTTTTGCTTCCGAGTTTGCCCTCGAATACCTTCTGTGACTTTATATCAAGGTAGTAAACAGGGGTGGTGTACTCGGTGTGGGCAGGGTAAGAGGTCACCTTTTTATCCTTATCCAGAGTGCAGTACTCGTATTCATTGTTGCGTTCATCGATTATGTTCACAAGTACTATCTCACCGCAGGGGCAAATATAGTAGTCATCGTAGGCAGGCTTTACCACGTAGTTGCCTGCGTAGTCGATAAGACCGTACTTGCTGTTATACCTGACAACTGAGTAGTTGAGGTATGTACGGTTATCGGCAGTATCGGGGTCTATCCTGCTGGCATCGAATGAGATTATATTATCAGCCTGTATAGACGGCTTTATCAGCCAGCTGTATATCTGTTCGGTATCGTTATTTTCGGTGATGTTGAAGTTGTAGGTGTTTGACATATCGTCGCTGCCGCTGTTTTTAGTTGAACCCGGGAAAGTGCAGCCTGTGAATATCAATGCTGATGCTGCCGCAGCTATGGCACTGCGAAATAATTTGTTCATTTTATATCCTCCTAACGTTCTGTACACGGGTAATATATATATCTGTGCGCAGATCGCCGCCTTTGATTATCAAAGGCGACTGTCCATATTTATGTATTTCATAATAAAACATCCACATTTAATTATATACCATTACACCATTTATGTCAATATTTCGGGGGCGGTATGCAAGATGAAATTTTTATCACATTATGGATAGATTTTAAGGTTTTTTGCACAAATGACTTTTGTAAAACAAAATACGGTCATCACGGTAGCTTACCGCGCTATACCCCCTTTGATGAGGGGGATGATATTCAACGGAATATCTCTACAACAAAAAAAGGACGCTGCCGCGTGAGTGCGGTAACGTCCGTAATATCTGTCAGGTCATTTTTCTGCGTATCTCACAAACCCTGCCGATGATGCGAAGACCAAGTTCGGCGGAGTCCTTGCGTGGGTCGGAGAACTCACGGAAATACACCCTGTCGGGAGTACCCTCTTTAACAACGGCATAGAGTCCTGCTGTGCTTATCTCATCTATACTTACAAGCAGATAATCACCGAACATTACGAACGGACGGTTCTTATCATCGCGGCATATATAGAAACGGTAGCTGCCGTGTTCGGTATTGGCATATTCCTCGCCCCACTGATTGGAGGGGTCATCGGCACTGAAAACGGGCACCTTATGGATATCGTTATCATTGCTGCTGCTGCCTGTGCTTTCGTATCCCAGCAGTGCGCCCTTGGTAGTGCCCAGCGCCTGTGCGAGTATGGAAAGCTTATCCTCACGGGGCTTGAATTTACCCGAAAGATACTGACTTATAAATGATTTTGAAATACCTGTACGCTTGCTGAGCTCAGCCTGAGTGAGGGAGCGTTCAGCCATGGCGGTACGGAGATTTTCAGCAAATGAACTCATATTTCTGTACCCCCTTATATATTTATGTTCAGAAAATCTTATCAGATATATTATACCATATTATGAAAAAAAGGTCAAGTAGATAATTGCTTAATATTAACCGATCATTTAACAAAAAAGCAGTATAGTCGGGGGGCTATACTGCTATGGTTTCAGGGGTGGGGTCAGGGTATCCAAGTGATATCAAAGTCTGTGAATTCGTTATTGCTGTTGAAACTGAATCTATATCCGCTGTCATATTTTGGGGTCTTCTCGGATACGACTGCATAATGGTAACCGGCATCTTCGTATGTGGGTTCGCCGCTGTTTGCTACCAGTGCATCGTATGTGAGTGAACCGTCGAAAGCGAACTCCAGTTTTTCAGAAAAACCTTCAATTGAACCGGTGGACAGAGAGTCATCTGTACGGACAGATATCTTTGCAAGAACGCAGTCCCTGACTTTTCTGGGAGATCCATCGGGGATTACAAAGTACAATTTAACATGAGTACCAAAATCATCTAAATGATATTCAAGACAGCCGTAGGGGAACTGTCCTCTGAATTTATGGCTGTACTCTTTATCGAAGTTCATTTCAGAATCTGATGAACCGTTGACTTTTTTTAGTTCAGCGCCGGCATCAACAAAATCCTGCAAGGTTGATACGCCGAGGGTCATGATCTTGCCGTTATACTTGAAGCTTCTGTTATCAAGGTCGGCGTACTTATCGCTGAGTTCGGTGGGAACGACAGGTTCGGGTTCGGTAGTTGTGGTGGTCGTTGCCTCGGTGACAGGTGGGAGTGTGGTTACTGAAGTAGTCGTTTCCTCAGTGACGGGGGCAGTGGTGTCCTGTGTGGTTATTTCCTCAGTGAGAGCGGGCTCGGTTACAGGCTCGGTAGCGGCAGTTGTTGTGGTATCTGCCTTACTTTCGGAAGAAGTCTTTGTGTCAGCATCGCCGCAGGCGGTGAGGGTCAGCATAGCCGCGATGATTGCGGCTGTAAGTATTTTTATCTTCATTGAAGTTCGTTCCTTTCGATTAAATAATAGTCGCGGTTAAGCGACATTTAACAGTGTGAATTATATCACCAAAAACTGTCAAAGTCAATCGTTGTACGGCAGTATCATAGCTTTATCCAGTATTTTGTGGATATCGTACAGGTTCTTGTTTATAGTGCTTATCATTTTTTGCGGCTGCTTTCCGTTTATTGCGGTCAGAGGCTGATATGTCTGCAAAATTGAGATCTGAGATGATTACAAAATTAAACGAAAAGTTAATTAGCAAGATTGTTAAGTTAATATTAGTTAATGGTATAAATTTTTGTGGGCGGTGGTATAATATATAAATAGTGTGATTAAAATAGCCCGGCAATTGTACATTTTACAGAAATATTAATAAACTATTGAAATATATGAACTTATAGTGTATAATATAATAAGACAGATATCAGAAGGAGGTGCTTTCAATGACAGAAAATGATATGCAGGAGCTTATAAAATGTGGTATTGACTATCGTGACGGACTGGAAAAGTTCATGGACGAGGAAAAACTGTATTGCGGTCTGCTGGTGAATTTTCTGACAGAGAACACTTTCGATGAAGCTGAGAGGTGCATGGAGAGCGGTGACGATGAGGGTGTCATGCGTGCTGTGCATTCTATGAAATCTGTAACGGGCACGCTTTCGATGTATGAACTTTATACACTCTGCTATGATACGGTGGATGCCCTGCGCGGCGGCGACAGGGAGAGTGCGCTTGACAGTTTCGGCAGGGCTTATGAACTCTACAAGCGGACGATAGAGTGTATAAAACGTGTAATAGTTGACGGCGGTCTGGAGTATGAGAAGATACAGGATGATGTGTGATGTCATCATGCGGATAAAATGCCGGTGCTGCTGATCGCTGTAATATTTTTAGCAGATAGAAAGAGCGTATGCATGAGATTTTGCATACGCTCGGTTTTTATTTATCATGGTCATCCATTTAACACACCATTACAAAGTGCTATATAACAATGAATCATCGTGTTACCGCCGAGTATTTCCGGTTCTGATATTACACCAAATTAATTGGTGTGTAAACGGGATGATCAGATTATTTATTGTTACATTCTGATGAGATGTCGCTGTCACTAAAAGTCAGCTTTGATGCTTAGCGGTTTAGCGGTAGTTGGTATCGTCAGATATTCTTGTTATAAATAACGTTCAGACCTTTGAGCAGCAGGTCATCATCGAGGATGATATCTCTGCGGCAGAGGGGTACTACTGTTCCTGCCAGTCCGCCTGTGGCTATTACTGTGCATTTCTGTCCCAGCTCTTCCTCGATGCGCTCTATCATGCCGTCTATCGCACCTGCATTGGAGTACATAAGTCCGCTTTTAAGGCAGTCAACTGTATTGGTGCCTATAACGTGCTTTGGCTTTTCAAAGGCGAATTTCGGGAGCTGTGCGGTACGGGATATCAGTGCTTCGGAGGATACTGCCATACCTGTGACTATCATTCCGCCGAGGTAGCGCTTTTTCTCGTCGATGACGGAGAGGGTGGTGGCTGTGCCCATGTCTATTATTATCATGGGGGCAGGGTACTCATTGATACCTGCCACTGCATCCACAACTAAGTCACTGCCCAGCTGTGCGGGGTTATCTATGACTATTGAAAGCCCTGTTTTCAGCCCGGGGCCAATGACCATGGGTTTAACGCCTATCAGCTTGCGTACAGCCGCGGAAAAAGTCGCCGTTATGGTAGGTACTACGGAAGATATTATCGCGCCGTCTATCTTATCGGGGTGGATATCGTGCATCTCCATGGCGGTCTTGATATTTGCGGCATATTCAAGGTCAGTGGCGAGCTGATTTGTGTATATCCTCTCGCGGAAAAGTATATTGTCATTCTCGATACAGCCGAGAACTATATTTGTATTGCCTACGTCTATTGCTAAGAGCATTGGTATGCCTCCTTGTTATCATTTATAAAGCGGTTCTGCCTTAAACATTTTAGCACAAAAGCGCCGATAAGTCAACATAAAAAAGGACGGCTCAGTGCCGTCCTTTGATATATCAGTGTGCTGATGCTTTTTTCTTGGGTGTGCTGATAAATCCTGCTTTTGAAAGTGCAAGTGCAACGGCTGAAGTAATAACTGTGCAGGATATCCACTCGATAGCCACATTCAGTGTAACAACAGCTATTATGAACAGTACAAGGTTCTGATGACCCTCCATGCCCTTTACAGTTTCGGAATCACCGAACATCATCAGCAGTGTGCTCATGAAGAATATGGTGTTCAGAAATGCAACGCTGAAACCTGTGATGCCGCCGGATATGGGCGCGGGTACCTTTATGGTCTTCAGAACTTGGGCGATAGTACCTGCGAGAAGTCCTACAAGAATTCTGGGGACTACGCAGAGTATCACAGTTCTGACAGCGCTTATACTAACGAGTGGTGCCAAAAACGCACCAGGGGTTGTAAAAGCAGCGATAGCACTGGTTATGCCGAAAGAAAGTCCTGCCAGTGCACCGCCCTTGGGTCCCAGTGCGAAAGCTGCAATGCTTACGGGGATAGTGACGAGTGCAATTTTAAGAGTAGCTGTTTGGATATAGCCTAAGGGGCTAAGACCCATAATGAATATGATAGCGGTCATGACACCCATGAGCACCAGATTATTAGTCTTGTTTGTTCTTTTCATATTGATTTCCTCCTTGTTAATATCCCGCTATGTGGGGCGGGTACATTACAAACGGGTGAAGGCTCTTCCTTTCACCGATGATATTATAGCACATATCTCCCGAAAAAGCTACTGTTTTTAGTGCGATATTCTTTACGAATTTTGATGACGGGGCGGTTACAGCCTTGTGCATATTGTCGGTGGAGGTGGTTGCAATTTCAGGCAGGATGTGGTATTATATGAGAAACGGTCACTGCTAAAGCCCCTTGACCGTAGTGAACAAAAAATAAGTTTAGTAAATCCGGCAAACAGCGACCCGCGGCGCGTTGGTGCGAGAGTGAACGCATCACAAACTGATGATTCGGGAGTTTTTAATTCAGACTAAAAGTAAGCAAACACCACTGCATGGCAATAAGCACGCAGTCGACACTGTCACTGCTCAGCCGACACTGTCACTGCTAAAGCCCCTTGACCGTAGTGAACAAAAAATAAGCTTAGTAAATATGGCAAACAGCGACCCGCGGCGCGTTGGTGCGAGAGTGAACGTAGTGAGGAACGAGCGTAGTGAACGAAGCGCCAACTTTATCCGCCGCGGCTTCGCGCGGGGTATGAGGGGCAACGGTCGACGCAGTCACCGTCCCCATTTAGATAGGAGGAATAAATATGGCTAATCCGATACTGCCTTTATGGGAATATATTCCCGATGGAGAACCGAGAGTTTTCGGGGACAGAGTGTATCTTTACGGGTCGCATGACAGGGCGGCTTGTGATAAGTTTTGCGACTACAAGCTGAAAGTGTGGTCGGCATCACTTGATGATCTTAACAAATGGGTGTGTCACGGTGACAGTTTCAGAACTAAGGACGGCGGTGAACGTCCTGCGGATACGGACTGGACGAGGAACGAGTGCTATGCACCCGATGTTATCGAAAAGGACGGTAAATACTATCTGTATTCGTATATATTCTGGTCTAAGGGGGCTGTGGGAGTATCCGACAAGCCCGAGGGACCTTTTAAGGCGCTGGGACAGTATATCTACGGTGAAGATGTTGAAGTCGGGGACGACGGCATATTCAACGATGCGGGTGTGCTTGTTGACGATGACGGAAAAGTTTATGTGTACTACGGTTTTGAGGGTTCCCACATGAACGAACTCGATCCTGCGGATATGAGGACGGTAATAAAGGGAAGCTATATGCACCCTGTTATGCCCGATACTCAGGATATACCCGAGGAGCGGAGATTTTTCGAGGCAAGTTCGCCGAGGAAGATAAACGGGCGGTACTATCTTATATACTCGCCCCGAAAGGGCAGCAGGCTTGCTTATGCAATAAGCGATTCACCGAAGGGACCTTTTGAGTACAAGGGTTACATCATCGACAACGGCGTTGACTATCCTGCGGGCAACAATCACGGTTCGGTGGCTTGCATAAACGGACAGTGGTATGTTTTCTATCACAGGATGACCAACAATACCATTATGTCCCGACGTGCTTGTGTGGAGAAGATAGAGATACTCGAAGACGGCACTATACCGCCTGTTGAGATGACTTCGCTGGGATTTGAGGAATCGCTTGACCCGTATAAAATAGTACCTGCGGAGATAGCCTGCGTGCTTAAAGGCGGATGCTTCATCACGGAGAAGGATATCTTCACGAGGGTGATAACGAACATCATGGACGGTGCTGTGTTCGGGTACAAGTATTTTGATTTTGGCGAGGACTACACGGGGGACAGCATGACTATTGCCATGAAGGTCCGCGGCATGGGAGTTAACTGCAAGGTGAAAGTACTTCTGGACAGTGAGGACGGCGAGGAGATAGGCGAACTGGCTGTCGGTACGGCGGACGGAGTATACAGGTGCAAGGTGAAGAATGTTACAGGAAGGCACGCACTGTATTTCAAGGCATATCACGGTGTTGAGGGCTGGGTCAAGCCGCAGTTCGACGGCAGGTGTATGTTTGAGGCAGAGAGTTGTTGCGTGATGAAGTAGGGAGTGTATTTAATTCATAATTGTTGGCAGTAAGATAACGCAGCTGTACTGAGGATAAGAATGCCAGGGAGAGGAGCTTTATCTAACTAGCGATAAAGAAGTAATCTATCCATACCAAACAATTGAAACAGACGTTATACAGCGGATCAAGGCAGTCGCATCTTTATAGATGTGGCTGCTTTTTCTGAGTTAATTTAGCATAATTATCATATTAATTTTTTGATTTCAGATTATTATGTGTGCAATAACGATTCGATCCGAAGAGCGTTGACAGCCAATTTGTAAAATGTTATACTTATAAAGCTGCGGTCATAATCTGCAGGATCGATGATTTATTATGATGAAAACAAAGGAGGTTTACAATGGGCAGATCACTTAACATTAACCATGTACTTAATGCTGATAAGCTGACAAAAGCGCAGTTCAAAAAGCAGTTCACTGATATGATGAAAGCGAAAGGCTATACTTCCGCCAAGGAAGAGGATGCTGAACTTTGCTATGAACTTGTCTTTTCGGCTGACAGAAAATGGGTGACGATACTTTCCGAGGACGACACCGAAGCCAAAAATAAAGCTTCAGCCTTCGCAAGAGATCTGGGTATGCAGGTTCTCAGTGTTGAACTGGTAGACAGCGATTTTGCCGAACTTACGCTGATTGGTTTAAACGGCGCACCTGTCGATACCATGTTTTTAGGTGAACCATACTTCGATGAAGTGCCCGAGTCCTCGCCGCTGAAATGGCAGACCATGCTTGGCATTGACTGGGCAAAAGTCGAAGAGATACAGCAGGGCGATCACACATTTGCAGAAGATGCACTGTGCGAATTCGGTGAGATCATCGGCTGTGATAATATGCTGGCAGAGTATGGAAATGAAGGTGATAACGCTGTCAGGGTGTATTTTAAAAAGGCAGGTGAGAAAAAGCTAACATATAGAACCGCGTACAATAAAGTTTTCAGCGAAGTTCTTGAACCACTTGGTTTCGTGAAAACCAAAACGCCGCTTCTTTATATGAGATTATGGTTATCCCTTTAACACACCACAGATAATTTACAATGCTGTCCAAATAAACAGACCTCAAAACTCAGAAAATATAGTATAATAGTGACAGAAACCGAAAGGAGCTGTCGCTATGTCAAAAAGAT
>ODAI014679828.1_pt1 | contig 39914 bp, 56 predicted proteins | sample 1539321 | NCBI WGS metagenome assembly ODAI01 (sample SAMN02144231, study PRJEB22623) | gut metagenome | biome: sheep rumen | host: Ovis aries | place: New Zealand
TTCTCTAACTCCTTTGCTAATTCATTCCATTTTTGTTCTGCAAATTGAAGAGCATCACTAGGGCTTGCCATAAATTTTATTTCTGTTTCTAATTTCTTGTGCCTTTTGAATATTCCACCTTTGCAAGAGTACCAAACACAACATAATTGGTATGCGTGAAACTTTGGTTGTCTGTTGCAAATAGGACAGGGCTTTAATCTATCTGTCATTCTGCTACTCCTTTAACTTAATTTATCTGTATCGTTCTTTGGTACTAATTCTAGTCTGCCACTATCTTCGTAAACTCTGTATGTGTAGTCTTGCTCGTCTGCTATGATTTTAACTTTGTAATCTTCATACTCGGCAATATCTCTGTCGCTTATTAAGGCTACCACTTTTCCGTTCTTGTCTATAATTGCTATGCTATCTATTGTACATTTTGCTAGTATCATTTTTTAACTCCCACAATTTATTTTTGCGTTTCTTCTTGCGTTTATTCTCTAGTTTTTTCTTCCACACTCTGTTTAAACTTGCTTGTAGTGTTTCAATATATGTCATTCTGCTACTCCTTTCTATCGTAAGGCTCAATATTTAATTCTTGCCACGCAATTACAAAGGGGTTTTCATAACCTAGTTTATAATCGTGGAAATATCTCTTATCTTTAACATAATGTCCTAAACTAATATCGCCTTTTGTATCGCATATTAAAATATCTTTCTCGTGTGTAGGCTTTTTCTTACCTATGTTTACCCAATTCATTCTCTTTCTCCTTTAATCTAATCCCATAGCTCTTAGGATAATCTCCCATAACTTCTTCAATGCCTTTTCTAAAATACCTGTTGTTATAATCTTTCTCTGGAAGAAGTATAAATATCGTTCCATTTTCTACTTCAACTTCATATCCCAAATCTTTTAATAACTCAACTCTATCTGCCACTGTGTCTCCTTTAAATATCATCCAAATTGTTAACGTGCATCCTATCAATGCACCAAGTAAACCAAATACAAATAATAAACTTACAAACATAAAATCAAATACCATCTTGCTGCTCCTTAACACTTGTGTTTAAGTTAATCCAGGATCTAACTGCTGCTCTCCAGTTTTTCATAATCTTGTTACAGATCGTCCATCCGTTTTCTTCAAAGTAGTCATAAAACTCTGTGGAATCTAAAGTGCTATGTAGTTCCAAAAAATAATCAGCAACTTCTTTCCTGGAAGGCTTTATAAATATATATATATTATTATTTATATTCTTTTCTTCTTTAGTATGTTGGTTAGGTTCGTGGTTAAGTTGTTGGTTAGTTTTCCTATTTTTGTTGGTTAGGTTGGTGGTTAGGTCTTGATAATTATTGTAATTATTTATAGTAATTATCGAGCCTTTATTAGTTTTTTTGATGGTTATATCGTTGGTTAGTTTTAAGTTCTTTAATGCGGTTCTCACTGGTTGCCTTGATGGTTTATTATTTTTATCCAAAATTTTAAGATCATTAGCTATTTGTTTCCAAGTAATTAAAACTTGTCCACGTTTTATGTCAACTCCATTCACTTTTTTATCTTCCCAATTTGCACAAAATAATAAGTGAATAAAAACTCTCATTGTGGTTGGATGTGTGTACCACTGCCAGTCTTTCATTTTTCTAAATAACTTAATAAACCCTTTTTTTTCCATCTTACATAAAACCTCGTAGCCACTCTATGAGTGATACTCCTAAAAATATAATTAAATAACACGTTCCAATAATCGAACCTAAAAGAAAAATAAGAAGTGCTAGTCTGCCTAAAAAATCTAATAATCTGTTCATCATTTGTACTTCTTCTCCATTTGCTTTTTAAGTTCCAGGTGCAGGTTATCAATGATCATATCCTTGTTATCTAACTTAGATTTAAAACGATCTAGTTTAGCACTCCATTTTAGAGCTGTAACAGTAGAACCTATATAGATTCCAAAGGCCAGTGCAACTAATATTCCAACTGCTGCTAAGATTACATATTCCATAGTTCAAAAAACTCCCTTTTATTAAACTAACTTTTAATTAAGTTCAAAAATCTTAATTTTATTAAACTAAAACCCAAATTTATTTAATAAGTTCCAAGACTTCTTCATCACTTGCATCTTCAATAAAAACTTCTACTTTAGGATCTGATTTATTGATTACAAAATCATCACTAAATCCTAAAACATATTTCATAGAATCGTCTGGAATAACATTACATTTAACTAACGCATCAAATATAAATTTCTTTGCAAAAGCAATATTATCTGTATCACGTCTTTTGTCTTGCTCATGCCATACTATATGGATTTTAACTTTTTCAAAATGAACGTCTCTTAGTTGTTCATCTATAAAGTTCATAACTCTAGCCTGGTTCTTACGTTTGGTATAAGCTCCATATTTATAGCTGCCCCTATTCTGTCTGGTATATTCATTAAGGCCATCTAAGCGGCACTTTATTGTTAGTTTTGTAAAGTTATCGTTTAGATATTTATATTCTTCATTTGTCATAATATTATCCTTAAATACTTTCCAGGAGATTCCTACACGTATTGATAATGTAAAAACAAAATAGAAAGAAACCACTATCGTCCCTAAAGGTATCTCCCAGAAAGTTGACTAGCATTGTGAAACAAGGTTTTTTTTACTTACTTCCTTTCTTTGGTTATAGAAAGCCGAACCAAAGAATTAACAGTTGTTGCTAGTCTTAGTGTTGCAGATCATTGCGTAACTCCAGGGTTCGCTCCTTGCATATAATAAGCTCATAAATGGATGTTAGATAAAACCAAAGCAACTTAATTATTATTTTTGATATTATCTAAATTTACGAGCATATTACCTATGCTAAATTTTCTTGATCTATAATGTATTGTCTAGTGCCTTTAAGTTTTCCTAGTTTGTCTTTTTTAAAATTAACTTCATTAAAGTAAAACTTCTTAGCCTGTTCTACATTCTCTGGAAGATAATATCCATTTTCATCCTTGATAATGCAAAATTCTTTATTGCAATAAGACAGTGCATGTACTAATCTTCCAATGCCTAGTTTTGATTTATTTGCTAATTCCTTAAATGATATTGCATTTTCTTTTCCAACTTTTAATACTCCCATAACAGAAGCAATTAAATCATCTTGTTTCATTTTGTACTCCTTTTATATAAAGGCAAGGAAGAAAATATAAACTCCCTTTGGCAAAAACCTTGATAGTAGTTTTCGGAGATCGTAAAAAATTCATCACGAACAATACCTTTTGATCCATATTTATTTTTTTGTTTCGCCTTTACTTACTCTAGTGATAAATCGTCTATGTTTCTTTTTTTCTTCTTGCGTTCTTCTCTAATTCTTACTAACTCAAATAGCCAAATTAAAAATGCAAACAAACCAAGAGCTATTAAGAATGTTCCAAAAACAAATCTTAATAACTCTTTTTCTTGCATAACGTATAGCATAATGTAAATGCTAACTAATACTGATGTTACATAACTTAAAACTAATTCTAATTTTTCTCTCATTGTGATTCTCCCTTTGTGTCCGTTCTGGACACATTTTTTATAAAAAAATTCTATCCACTTGTTCCAATGATAGATGTAATAAACTTTTTAATTCACTAATCTCAACCGCATTAAACTGTTGCTTTCCGTTTAGCTTATTATAAAATGCAGCTGGAGAAATATTCAACTGTGCTGCTATGTAAACAACTTTAAATCCGCTATTTTTTATTATTGCTTTTAATTCGTTCATCAATTTTTCCTTTAAATTTTTGTGTCCGTTTTGACTACATTTTGGATTATATATAATTGTGTCCACTTTGTCAACATATTTTTTATATTTTTATTAAATATATTGTTTTTTTGGACACAATTTCTTATAATTAGCCTATAACAATAAAGGAAGTGATAGTATGTCAATCGGTTCACGTATTAAAAAAAGACGAATAGAACTTAATATGACACAAGAAGAATTAGCTAAAAAAATAGGCTATACTTCACGTTATGCAATTTATAAGATAGAACAGGATGCTAGAAATTTAAAGCAAGACAAGATAAAACCAATAGCTGCTGCTCTGGAGACAACAGTTGAATATATAATGGGATGGAGTGATGAAGATAAACTTGATATTAGTAAACTAACTGAAGAAAACAAAATGAGAATAAAAGATTATTACAATGTATTATTAAAAAATCAGAAGGGAGAATGATTATGAAGAAAAAATTATTAGCACTACTTCTTGCACTTACTTTAGCAGTGTCTGGATTAACTGCTTGTGGAACAAGTAGCGAAGAAGAAACAACACAAATTGAGAAAAGCGAAGATGTGGTTTACATTACCGATACTGGTACTAAATACCACGCAGAAGGCTGTCAATATTTAAGTCAAAGTTGTAAAGAAATAGACAGACAAGAAGCCGAAGATCAAGGTTATACTCCTTGTTCCAGATGTAATCCATAACACTATTACTTCTTGCTATTAGAACTAATATGGTATATAATAATAGTGATCGTGTTACAGAATCCTGTGTGGACTGTAACCTTAAAAGGAAGGGTTTTACCCCTTCCTTTTTGTTTGCTTATAACTCTTTTATAAAGCCTTCAAGCATTTCTTTTTCTCTGCCATGCGCTTTTTTCTTTAAATGTTCCAAATCTTCTTTTAACTCTCTTGAATAGCCATCATAAGAATATCTTTGATCACGTCCACCATCATTTCTCACACGATAGCTTCCATCTCCATTTCTACCACGTCTATCCATAGCATTACTCATACCATCATAACTTCCATGATAGTTGCTGTTATGACTGCCTTCATAATATGAACCACCATAACTTCCATCATAGCTAAATCTGTTAGAATGATCTGAATCTTTCATTGCCTGGATGGTATCAATGTTTTTAATAATCTTAGTCAACTTAACTATCGGATCTATGTTCTGAGAATTAAGAGTATTAGATTCTTCTATTTCACGCAATTCCTTCAATGCAAGTTCTTTTATTCTGTGCATAATATTCTCCTTTCTTTAAGCTATTCTGCTAACAGTCAAATTAGCATTTTGAACATTTATAGGTTGTGCTGGTGTTGCTCCATCAGCTTCTGATGTGTTCTCTACTGAAATAGCAAAACAGCAACCCTTAGGTACTGTAATAATCGCAGTAGATGTAATATTGAAGTTATCAGAAACTGCAGCTGGAGTAACAATAGCTTTGCTAGTTAAAATAGGTTCTCCACTCTCAGCTAGTGCAATACTAATAGGTGTTACAGTAGCTCCTTCTGGCAAAGAAATATTGCCATTAAAAGTAACCTGGTAACGTGCAAAACTAGCACAAGGGTTATTTACAATACCACGTAGAGTAACAATTCCAGATTCGTTTCTGTGAATTACATATCCTTTGTTACAAGGAATACTGTCATTAAGTATTACTTGTTGGTTAGGTTGTACTTCTTGAACTGGATTATAAGTATATTCAGCCATAGTATTTACCCCCTTTACATTCCACAACCGCATCCAACGTTGTTATTTCCACAAGTAAAAATAGGTTGAGATCCATATACTGGCATAGTGCCTACTGGACAATCTTTAAGTCTCTGATATAAAGCATCCACTTCTGCTACCTGTCCTTGCTGGATCTGTGCAGTCTGTGCAATCTGTGAAGCAGACAAGTTAGCCATAGTAAGCTGTCTTTCCAAGTCATTGATTTTGTCCTGCTTAGCATCTAACTCTAGCGAACATAATTTATCCATTATAGCCTGGTTGTTTCGGTTACAATTTTCCATTATGTCTCTAGTGTTGTTTGCATCAGCAAAACGTGTTGCAGCTCCTTCTGTCTGGATAACATTTTGTGTTTGACAACTAGCTAGTCTGTTCTCACAGCAACAGTTAGCAAACTGTGTTGATAAATCAAACATCTGCTGCATGTTAGCCATCTGTCTAGCATTTTCTGCAATTTCTGCTTGTGAAAAACCGCTGCAAATTTGTGTTTGAATATCTCCTAGATCACTTGCAATTTGTGATACCTGGTTCTGAGTTGATAGATTCTGGAATCCGTTAGTAGTTACTTCTGCCTGGTTCATCCAAGGATAAAGTTCATTACCGCCACCAAAACCACCAAAACCATTGTTAAAACCACCTGCAAAGAGAAGTAAAAGGATAATCCAACCCCAGTCTCCGCCAAAGTTTCCACATCCATTACCACCCATATAAGGTGCTACTGGCATTACCATTTCATTTCCATTACCTTCTGTTAAAGCCATAGTTTTAGTTTCCTTTCTTTAATTTTTATTTAATAAATCTTGCAAGAATTTATTTCATAAATCTAAGTGCTTGTTGTTTTAAACTATCAATGTTAGGTATTAAATTATTGTTTAAAAGATACTGGCCTATCTCACTAGGAGACTTGCCTTTAATAGCACTAAACTGTTCCTGGTTAATCTTTCCGTTTTGATAAAGCATTTGTCCTAAAGCATCTGGATTATTCTTTATCTGTTGCGCCATTTGTAATATATTCATCACTAATCTCCTTAATCTGTACTTTCAATTCTTCAATATCATCTTTTGTTGCATATACAACTTCAGGTGTTTTGTTTTCTGGAATAGATAGTTTAAAACTTTCTAAAGGTGCTACCATTCCATTCTTTTCTACAGACTTGATGTAAAGCATAGAGTTGTTTCTATCTAGCAAGTAAACTGTCTGTGATGGATTTACTATCCAGCCTTTAGCTTCTTCTTCTGATCCAACAAAAAATAAATTTCCACCATTGTTGTATGTCGGCATTATTGGTTGTTGTGGCATATAAGGGTTATTAAAATAATTCATAACTATTCTCCTTTCTCAAAATAGTATGTAATTCTTTCCTTGCCACTGTCCCACGCATCATAGTAATCTCCATCAATAACTGCGATCACGTGAGAACCAGTAGCAAGAATGTATATTCCTTCAGGGTGCTTCTCACAAAACTGCTCTACTGTCTCAAAATCTGTCAATTTTCGGAAGAACCCTTTATCGGTTAAGTATTTGCCCCATACAGAGTTAGAACTCGGCATATCGCACATTTTCAAGCCAAGAATACAAATATCAATGTATGTCTCTTGCCAGTCTTGATCTAATCCTTTTGAGATTGCTCTGATAACACAGTCTCCCACTTCTTTTCCACAGGTGTTTGGGTTATACCATTTGTACATATAATTTCCTTTCTAACTACTTCGTTGAAGGATAATAATAGCTTCGTCAAAGTTACTGGATCTAACTTTGCTAGATCTGTTTTTGTAATTAGTTCCATTTCATTTTTCATACTTAAATTTTAGTTTTAAGCTCACTTACAAAACAGTTCACAAAACTGGCATAAAACTGTTACGTTTTGTAACGTGCATCTTTTTCAAAAAAATGCGCATAAAAAAAGAACACCTATAAATAGGTGTTCCACTTTTAGGAGAATCTCACGAATGAGACTAAACAAAATGAAAAAAATTAACACAGCATTTTATAATACTCTGATTATTTTGTCATTTACTTGTCTTGATATTCTATAAGCATGTTCTGGACTGATATTTAACTTCTCTGCTATTTCTTCAATAGGATGTCCAGCTGCTCTCATTTCAAACATTGTAACTTCGTAATTTACAAAATTACACTGTTCTCTAAAATAATCTAGTTCAGGTTTAGTAAACTTAGATATTTTCATCTTCTTTTTCTACTTGCCCTGCGTGTAGCTCGTCTAGGACGTGCAGTTGGTCTTGCTGCAGGTTTTCTTCCACGTTTAATTGTTCTTGTTATCGTCTGTCTTGCCATTGTTTATCTCCCCATCATTTCCAATATAGTTGTTTTGTCCATCTTTATTATCTTGCTCAATTTTAGTTGTATCTTCTAATGGTTGATAGCTATTCCAGATCTGATAGCAAATAGTTCCAGCTAGAAGTGTAGTTACAATACAAAGAGCAATAATAAGTCTTGTTATAATAGTGTGAAGTCTATCACATTCTTCATTATGTTGTTCTTGTTGCTGTCTTAAAACGTCAAGCGCTAGATTGTTTTCTTCCATCTTTTATCTCCGTTTTCAATTCATCTATATCTTGTAAAATATTTTTCTGGTTCGTATCTAGTTTTGTAATATCAAGTTGTGCCTGGGCCATTCTTTCTTGCAAGTGATTATACTTTTTTTGTTCTTCGGTTAGTTCTTCTATCTGGTACTTCATTTTATAAAACACTCCAAACAAAGCACTTAAAGTAATAACCAAAGACATTAAAGATATAATTATGTTAATATCCATCTTCATTTTAACCACCACCTAAACATTTATAATAACGTGGTTAAAAGCTTTGTTAGGCATATCTCCCTTATGGAATTTTTTTTCTGCTTTTTTAACAGTTATCTTTTCAAATTTACCTGTATCTTTACAGTTATTCCATAAAGTAGCTGTTGTAGTAGTTGAAGGCACAAGTCTTTTACCATAAGCAAGGTTAATAACTGCACTCACAAAAGATGAACAGTCGCAGTTAACCTTTTTCTTTTTCAATGCTTTAAGTGTTTTCTTATAATTCCAACTATTGTCAGCTGCTAGATTATATAAACCTGTTCTAGTTGTCTGATTATAACCAATAGAATTACACTTAGCTAAAGCCTTAGCTATCTTTGCAGCTTTTCTACCATACTTTTTACTTTTGAATCTGATAACCATATCCTGTCCAAAGTGATAATAATATCCTATTACAACTTCACGTCCAGTCTGGTCTCCAGGCTTACCACCAGTTGCTTTACCATTTTCTCCAATGGAAGCCCATGCAAACTTATTAGCCATTGTTTTTCTCCTTGTTATACTTATTTGAACTAATTTTTAATATCGTTCCTAAAAACGTGTCTATTGCCATTATTGTTGCTGGAATCTCTTTTGCACAAGGAAGATTCCATATTGCAGCTAATGCAGCATACAATGTTGCAAGAGCTGGTAACACGATTTGTGCAATAAATATTAGTACGTCATAAGTTTTGTTACTGATCTTCATAATTTACTCCTTTAAATATTTACTAAATTTCTTCCATAAATTTTATAGTTTCCAGTTGCTATAATACTGTCTGTCCCAGTACAAGCAAAAGTTATTTTAGTTGTTTTATCATCATAAGTTATTCCTTCTGGAGTAGATACTGATGTTAGACTAGATGTATTATTAACTGATGTAGCATTATATGTTATTAGAAAATCTGTTGCTGTTATTCTTTGGTGTAATGACTTAACATACTTTGCTGTATCTGTTAAAAAGTTATTCAACCTAGTAGAAGTAGTAGTAGTGCCTACAGATGGCTGAATAACAAAATTGCCATTACCAGTTAGATTATCTAACACTACATAGACTTCATCATAGCCATCTACTACTATGGGTTTTCTAGTAGTGTTTTCAATAGTGCCACTTTCTACTAACTCAAATCTGCTTGTACCCCCCCCCATTTTGGGAGATCATAGATTCTTCATCACTTGTTGCATCCCTTATAATTCCATTTTCATATACTTTACTCATATTAAAATTTCTTCCTTCCATATAATTTAAAATTACCAGCTGTAAAATTATTATTAGTAGTAGATCTCACAACAAAACTATTTATTTTATCATCATAAGTCAAACTATCTGGTAAACCATTTGATTCTATTTCTTTAAAGTTTTGATTAGGAAGTCTCATTTCTTTTCTCATTTTATTAGGTAAATACCTTGTATATTCTATTATTATGTTTTTTGGTGTAGTGTCAGACAAAATGTTAGATTCATTTTGAACTATTTTACTTAAACCTTCTTTTGAAAAAATAAACTCAACACCTAGTGTTGTGGCTGTACTTGTTGCTCCAGTAATAACTAACAACAAATCGTCATAGCCTTCTGTATTAGTCCATTGTATTGCTCTGACCTGTGGTTCTGTTATTGTTACATCTTGTAGCAACTCATAGGGTTGGCCTATACCCCCCCCTATTTTTGCGTTTATACTTTGTTGTTCTTCCTGTGTTGCATCTCTTATAACTTCATCTTCCCATACTTTACTCATTAGTATTTTCTCCTTCCATAAACTTTAAGGATTCCTTCTGTGAAGGTTGTGTCTGTATATACTTGTACCTTGTTAATTTTATGAGAGTAAGTTAAATTTGGATTTTTTCTTTCGTATTTAACTTCATTGTTATAAGTACCACCTAACGCACCATAGAAGCTACTCTCAGTCTTTCTAGAAATATCATATAATATTGATTTATTACTGGTATTAAGTGCATTAGCTTTACTGAATGTTGTAATAGGATTTGAAGATGCACTTGTATAAGAATCAATAGCTATTTTACTGTTTGCTGCACTAGCCTTAGTACCTACAATTTCTACATAAACATCATCATAAGCAAAAGCATTACCTTGTTCATCTTGATCTATAACAAACATACTTACTGGTTCTGATAATTGTGATATATCAATGGTTTTAATTAACTCATACTTAGGTTCAGTAGCTGTAATCACTCCGTTAGGATCAATGTGTACTGTATCAGAAGGAGTTAGTTCATCTTGCTTGTCTGCTAACAATGCTGTTATTTCATCTTCTGTTAAGTAGTCTGCTAGTATTTCTTCTAGTTCTTCTGTACTAACCAAACCACTTACAAGATCAGCTACACTAAATCTAACTGTACTTCCACTTTGAAGTGTAAGTACAATTTCTTTTGTTTGACTGTCATAGTCTGCATCCACAACCATTGTTTCAAGTGGTAGATCTACACTACCAGTTGAAAGAACTTCGTTGCCATGTTTAAGTGTAAGTGTCATAACATAGGTTTGACTGTCAATACTTACTGCTAGTGTGTTACCTAGTCCTAGTGCCACTTCTTCTACATAAGCTCTACTTGCTATTCTGTTAGTAGGTACAGTTCCAGATATTAAAAGTCCCCTGAAGTCTCCACTATAACCTAGTGCAGCTTTAGACACTTTTAAACCACCTGGGCCTAATGAAAGAGCATCATCTGAACCACCTTGTATTTTAGCTTTAATAAGATTGTTTATAATCTCAATACCATCTCCAGCACTCATAATGTCTTGTTTTAGAGATAGTTCGTCAAACAATTCTTTTTCTCTAACAACTACATTCTTTAAAGAATACTCAACTGTGCTATTTCCTAAATTGTCATAACTATATGTTCTAAATTTAATAAAATCATATTCAGATACATCAATAGTGTAAGGAAGTTCATCTGTTGGTATTTCAATAAAATCTTGTAGTGTTTGTCCAATACCTGGTATAAAGCCAAAAGTCATAATGTTTTGTGTGCTTTCAAAACTATCAATTACAAGTTTTGAGCAGTTACCAGTTAAAATCATATCTGCTGCTTCACTATTACTATATGTAATGCTATCACTTGTCGAACCTTCTAAAGCTTCTACTAAAAGAGATTCAACTTTAACTTTTGTATATGCTTTTACTCTCTCCGTCCAAGTAACAGTAGTAGATACACTTGTAGCTTCATAAATAATCAAATAATCAGATGTATATTGAATATAAACATCATTTGCTTTAATCAATTCATATTCTTCTGGATCAGATGAAGGATTTGTAGCTCCAGTATAAACTTTACCTTTTCCAACTGTTTGAATAAGCTGTATTAAAAGGCCAAACTCGTCTGCGCTTTCTATTTCATCATCAGTTACTATTCCTTCTTCCACACTAATAGTAAACTTAGCAGAATATGTAACACCATCACTTACAACTACTAATTGACAGTCCACATCTCCAACTACTGCTAAGTTCTGTGGAGTAAGATAATAATAAGCCTTGCCATCTTTAATAGTACAAGGATTATTTATAATCGTCTGATCTTCTTTCTTTCCCTTAATATATATTGTATTTTCGCCTGTTATATGCAAAGTTTCATTGCCACTAACCAAAGTAAAGCAAAGTTCTCTATCGTAACCTTCGCCCTGATTTGCGTGTATAACCTTTTGCACGTTTGTTTTCTTTACATCTAATGTAATAGGATATGATACTTTCATTTCTAAATCCTTTCTTTAAATCTATTGTTTATATACCATATTGACTAGGCAATATATTTCACACAAAAGAAAAAGGGATTATTTTCCCTTTTTCCATGTTTGAATGTCTTTAAGCAGTCTATCTTCTGGTTTTCTTGCGTTATAGTGAATATTATCATAAGGCATTGCTAGAATCTTATCTTCAATGTCTGATTTTTCACTATCACTGGCATTTACATAATCATCATGATACTTGTTGTAAATGTCCCACCACTCAATTTTTCCTTGAAGATAACTGTCTGTTGGTTGTTTTCTTGTATCACTATCCCATAAACCTGTATCATACATTTTTGAGATAGCTTCTTCGCTACTAATCTTGCCTTCTGAATATAGATCTTTAACAGCATTAGAAAACTTAGTCTTACTTGCATCATCAATTTTAATAACCTTTTCGCACTGTTCTTTAGATATATCTCCTAAGATATATCTTCTTAGAGCTTGTTTATCTTCTAGGTCATTAGAATAATTAAATCTACCATCATCAACTATATCTTCTATCATTCCATAGATACCTTTAGCAAAGTTTTCTGTATTTCGATAAGGCACTCCAAAGAATGTTGATAGTGAGTTAGCAATAGCTTTTATTCTCTTTAATCTCTTATCTGGATCTAATAAATCTCCAGCATTTTTAATATTGTCTAATCCATCTGATATGATCTGAATAGGAGACAAAGAAAAGTCTGGATGGAATTTACCAGTAAATCCAGCTGCTTTATCAGTAAGTGCATTAAATGAATCCGCTATTTCATTTCCCATAACAAAACCACTTGCTACATCACTTAACAATGTGTCAAAGATATACTTAGCAGTTTTACTTCCACTAAAGTTTCCATCTTCGTCTGTAACATCATCCCAAGCTTTATGAAGAATAGTTCCTGTAACAATTATTCTTATAGCCATAACCATTGCATGAGATAGTACGTACGCAATAACTGCTCTGTTTCTCTTGTGGAAGGCTTCCTTAACATCCTTTTCAGTAGTGCCATAAGCACCGCCATTTTCATAATCTTCTTTGTATGCTCTGTAAGTTGCTTGTGCATCATACACTTCATTGTTCATCTGATTAAGTACAGTTTTGAACATTTCTAGGTATTTGAAAATAGGATTGTTAGATCTTTGGTAATAGTTTCTTGTTATAGGTACATAGTTAGGCTGTGTCTTTTCAGTTGACTTATTAAACAAATCTACTACTCTTTCATAGTATTCATCACTGCCAACATTCAATGACTTATCTTGTCTAGCTTTATATTCTGCTGCATACCAGGTTCTACCAACTGCTGCTAAGTCCATCTTTTCGATACGTCCAAATAGCATTGCACCACCCTTAGTATTTACTATCTTGTTGTAAATCTTACCAAAGGCCACCTTGTCATTTTTAGCAGTAGCAATTTCACTCATTGCTCCCTTTTGACTTTCTCTGTACCACATCAAAGGTGTTTTAGAATCTATCAATTCTCTGTCTGCTCTTGAAATAGGACGTCCCTTCTTGCCACCTTTAACTAATGCTTTAGCAATAGGCTTAAATCCTAGTTCAACTGCTGCAAATGGATATGATGCTAACTGCATAAGTTCTACTCTAGGATTGTTTACCAAACCTTGAATAGCTACTCCAGACTGGATAGTAGATAGAAAACCATTGTTGACTGCTGGTTTACCACCGAATAGATCCATTTTAAGATCATCAATGTATCTTACAGCTTCTGGATAGTTTCTTCTTAGTGTCTTAGTTAAATTAACTCTTACAGGCTTACCATCTTTACCTAAAACATCCTTACCATTTGCATCCTTTTTAACAGTAGTATATTTAATAAGCCTATTAAAGTTATGCTGTGGAATTAAGAATCCTATATAATCAGCACTCTTTTTAATCTGATCCACATCAGCATTAAGTGCATCTTCCAGGATAATAGGATTTCTAGCACCAGTTCTTTGTTTCATAAAACCAGTATTTTCTAAATTAGCTTCAATACCATAGCCACCTTCATTCATCTTAGTAAAATAATCTTTATCAGAGATTAGTCTTGTGTACTTATCTTCTCTAGCTAAGTCCACTCCAAATCTCTTTTGAGTTACATCATTTAAGCCTTCCTTGATTATTCCATCAAACACTTTGTAGTGTTTCTTAATATAGTCTTTGCCCCAGTCAGTTATTACTTTATCAAGTGCCTGTTCTACTCTTTTAGCTACTTCTTCTCCATCTTTTAATAACCTTCCAACTTCTCTATCCCACTTCTGAATTTGTTCAAAGTCTGGAGCATCTTTATTAAGTTCTTTTGCTATGTCTTTATCAATACTTCTTACTTGTGTATCTACTCCGTTAAATATCTGCTGCTTAGAATCTAGTCCACCTTTACCCTTGTAATACTTCTCAAAGTTAGGAATAGTTAATCCACCACCAATAAAGTGCGCTCTGTTCTTAGGATTATTCAAGTGCATCTTTAACTGTAAGATCATTCCCATAGGCACTTTGATCTCTTGTCCTTTATCATTTAAAAGGCCAGTGCTATATAGGTGTTTTTCATCATACTTTTGAACGTCTTTAGCTTCTTTTTTCTCTAATACATCAGCTAGTTCATTGTATGCTTTTTGCTGTACTCTCATAGAATCCCTTGTTCCATCTTTAAGGGTTTCTACAGACTGTAACCATATATTGTTCTTATGGTTACCACCTATTTTGTTAAATACAACGTCAGGTCTTAAATTCTTTGTAACAAAGTTAGTCTTTGCATTAAGTAGTTTTCCTATAAACTTCTTATCACTCTCTCTAGGTTTAACTTCATCATCAGCTTCAATTACAAGTTCTGATATATGGTGTGCTTTACCATCTTTACCAATAATAGAGTTATCAATAATCTTGTTATAGTTATTGATTTCAACGTTTAGCATATTTAATACGTTACTTAATAGTTTTTGTTCTTCTAGGTTTAACTCCATGATAGAACGTCCACCAAAGTCTTTTATGCTATTATTCATTGATACAAGCGCACTATCACTAAAGCCTAAAACTCCTTTAAGCTCTTTTAGTGAATCCATAAGCGGTTCTGAAAACTCGCCTTGTGTTTCTAATGTTTGACGTGATCTCTCATAGCTATCAGCAAATTCAATAAATGCTGTTTCTAGTTGAGACTTTCTATCTTTAACAAGTTCTAATTGTCTTTTAACTTCCTGGTATTCTTCTCCAGTAGTCATTTGAAGTCTTTGTTGCAAGTTGCTAATGCGCTTCTGGTAATAGTCAAGTCTGTTCATTTCTCCTGCATCTACTGCATTTAAGAATGTTCCTAGAGTGTTTTTCAATACTTCAGGCACTCTATTCTTAATAGTTGGATTAGTAAATGCACGTTTCATTTTTTCTAGCTTTTTAACGTTCTGCTGTCTTACTCTAGTAGTTTCCCTTCTCTCACGCATTTCCTTTTGTCTTTGTTTGTCTTTATATTTCATTTCAGCTATTTCAATATCGTGGAACTCGCTTTGTGTGTTAATAGCTTCTCTTATGCGCTTCTCATAATCTCGCTCTACTAATCTAGCTAGTCTATTAAATGCTTTATCAAAACCTTTATTCTTTACTTCTAGCTCATTAGCAAACTGGTGTAGTATCTCTGTTTTATAACTCTCCATTGCTTCTGGTCTATTATCAAACGGAATACCTTCTCTTAGAGTGTTTACAATACCTTCAAGTTCGTATGGCATATCTCCTTCATTTACAGATGGAGAGAAATACTGTGGATATTTCTCCACCCACTCATTCCAGATAGAATCAATAGGAATACCAGACTGTGATATAGTCATATTTCTTAGATTCTTTCTATACCACGCACCATAATCAGTGATTCCAGCTTTTAACTTATCTGAAAGTTTAATCTTAGTCTTTTTAATATCTTTAAGTATTTCTTCATTCTCTGGTAAAATCTCGCCCTTAGAATAGCGGAGTAAGTTCTTTATAACCTTGTTTGCTACATCATTTACATTTGCAGTTGTTATATCTCCACCACTCTTTGCAATGGCATTATTTATAAGATCTAACTGCTGCTTAATTGTCTGATTAGTTAGATCTATATTAAACATATTTCTTAGATCAACAGAGATTTTCTTGATCTTATTTTCTTCTAGTCTCTTACCCTTTAACTCAGCAAAACCTTTAACAAGTTCAGCATTTGCATCCTTTAATGCTTTTTGTATAGTGTCTTTTTCGATTTCTTCGTCTGTCTCGCTAATAGGTTTTTCGTTAGTGTCTTTAGATAGACTGAATCTAATATCGTTATAACTTTCATCAAAACGTTTCTCTAATGGCACTACTTCTCCGTTATCATCATAAGTTACTGGATCAGCAGACTTAACTTGTTCTGTTGGATTAAAGAAAACATAAACATTTGCATCATCTAACCACCAAGCATCCATCATTCCACCATCATCCAAAATGTTGTTAAATTTGATACCATCATAGCCAAGCTCTTTAGCTACTGCTGCGGCCATGCGTGTAGTCCATCTGTTTCTTTTGGTTCCATTAGTATATTTATCTACTAAATCATTTAATGTTTCATTAAATTTACCATTAGCATTAGGATAATTATAAGTAAAAGTATTATTGCTTTTATTATATGTGGCATCTGAGCCATTTCCTAAATCAGCAAGGATTAAAGCTTTCATAATTTTATTATTATTTAATAATTCAGAATCATCAAAAAGTTCATTAAATGATAAATTATTCCATGTGGCATCATAAGGCTCTGTCTCTAAAAAATTATTTGTATTAGCATATAATTCATAATTTCCAGCATATAAATCCATATCGAAAATATCATTTATTAGTTCTTCTCGATCATAAATATAACCACCATCCATTTCATTATTATTAACAAATAAATCTTTATTGTTTCCCCTATTAAATACATTTCTTAATATAGAGAATATATTTTCATATTTATCATCAAAAGTTTTAGCTTTTTCATGCGAATATACAAATGCAATTCTATTATGATAATCACTATAAAAATCATTAACAATACTAATGTCTTTATTCTTTTTCCATGATGAATAAAGTCTTTCGATTTTTTCAATTGCTTCTTTTCCACCATTATCTTTTATATTTTTATCGTTTTTATGTTCTTTTGAATAATCTAAGAAGTCTCTAAAAGCTCTATCTAATAAGTTGTTTTTTTCTTCATTTATTCCCCTTTTAACTAAAATATAATCTGGATTTTCAATTTCTTTAGTATATTTGTTTAAAATACTTACCAATTCTGTATTTTTTAAATTTTCTATTTTACCGCCTTTAAAAGCATCTTTAATTCTTCTTGCTTCTTCGGCTCCAGAATATGTACTTGCAGTATCAACATCATCTGTTGCCCAAAATGTTTGATTATCTAAAGATTTATTTAAATCAATTTTTGTAAACCCAAATTGTTGTGTTCCATGATAAACCTTTGTGTCATAACCTTTAGAAGCTGCATACTCTTTAACAAGTTCTGCTGCTTTGTCCATATCATTTTCTTTAACTGCGTTCTTATATTCTGCTGCTAATTCTTTTTGCTTAGGAGTGATAGAATACTTAACACCATCTATTTCTACAGTTTCAGTTTCCTTGTTTCCATCACTAATAGAAGCACTTACTTTATCACTTTCCAAACTATCTCTCATTTGCTCTAAAATAGATCTAGTTGTTTTAAGTGCATCTATTTGTGCATCTATTATTTCTTCTCTTTGTGTTTTGTTTTCTTCGCCTAATACAAACTCTGTATCTTCGTAAGCACCACCTTGTTTACCATATTCTTTTAATCTAGCTATTAAAGATTTTACCCAGTCAATAAACTTACCAATGATAGATTTTTTCTTTTCTTCTGAGATAGATTCATCATTGTAAATTTCATTGATTAGTTTATCTACACCTTCTTCACTGGCCATTGCTGTACCAATCATATTCTTGATAAACTCGTTTTGAGCTTCAGAATAACTAATATCTTGTCCGTTTGCTTCGTATGTTTCCATTAAGTTCTTAATTGCCCTATCAGAACCTTTAACTCCTAAAACATCCCTTGCAAAGTCCATACACTTATCTGCTACTATTTCAGCTTCATCCAATGCAAAATCATCAGTCAAGTGTCCAGCTTCGTGGTTTATAGCTCTTAGGAATGATGTATATTTTGTATCAAATATAATCTTTCCTTCTTTACCAACATACACACCACGTATGCTATCAGGTTCAATATCTGCATCAATAAACTTTTCTGGATGTTCTGTAGCAACTACATCTGCACCAGTAAATGCAGCAAAGCCTTCTGCAAAGTCATAAACTGCTCCAGACTTTCCAGTGTCATTAGTAAATGTTCCATGTGGCATCTTAGCAAGTGCAGGGCCACTAACTTCTTTTATAGCTTTTCTACCTTCACTAAATGCTTTACCTGCTGCATCTGTTCCAATAACATTTAAAGCTTCTCTTAACTCAGGAGCTTTCATAAGTGCATCATTAAAGTTTTTAATCTGCTTATCTTTACCTACTGCATTAAATAGTTCGAAGTTGTCTGCATACTGTTCAACATTATCAGTAATAGATCCTTCAAAACCTTTAATCATTGCTTTTGTTGTATTAGTATTAAAATCTTTATCAATACCAAGTTCCATTAGTTCTGCCTGTGGAGAATTGTCTATTTCATAATCAGTTACTTTGTTTCCATCACTATCTACAAAACTAACAGTTCCACTTTTAATCTTATCAATGTATATATCTTTACCATCAACAGACTTGCCAACTGCTGCTGTGTCCGAATAATCATCTAATTGTGCTTTTGGTTTAGCAACTTCAGATTTAAGTTCAGCATTTCTTCTAGTTCTGCCTATTCTGTCTCCCCACTCAACACCAGGTTCAACTTCAATATTATCTTCTTCTGGCACAACAACATCAACAGTTGAATCAACTGCATTGTCAACTCTAGCTACTTCTTCATCAATGTTGTTTATAACTATTTCAATATCTTCTGCTTCTGCTTTGTTTTTAGGCTTCTTAGCTTCTAATTTATCACGCACTTCTAAAAGCTTAGTTCTAGTATTTCCATAATCTTCTTCAAACTGTTCACGTTCTCTAGTAGTTAATACTCGATCTAAGCCTAAAATATCTCTTGCTTCGTTTACAAAGTTTTCCCAATTATCAATAGCAGTTCTTGCTTCTCCAGATAGTTTTCCACTAAGTATTCCTTCAATGCGGTTTCTATCACTAACTAATCTTTCAAAAGCTTCTTCACTACCTTGTGCAACGTCTGGATGAAGTTCTTTAGCTCTTTGCTTAAATTGTGCTTCTAAGTCTGCTCTATTAGTTACATTATCAAAGTAAGGAGAAGTAGTATCAGCTGTAAACTTCTCATATTCTCCCTTTAATGTATCTGCTCTATCTCGCATTTCATTATAGCTTTTTGCTTGTCTTGCACCACCTATTAAAGCACCACCAGCACCCATAATAGCACCACTAGCAAAACTCTCTGCTGCGCCTTGTCCTATTCTTTTACTTATATCTAAAACTGTTTGTTTCCAAGCATCATCTTCAGACATTCCTTCGTTCATATAATTATCAACCATCTTCTGGAAGTCTGAATTTTTGCCTAGTGATACAACTTGATTTATTGTATCAGCCACTTGTGTAGCTGTTGTAAGTCCAGCAAATGTAGCACCTTCTTTAAATGCGCTCTTAGCGGTATTTTTAAGAATTGCTTTACCTAAACTAGAAGTTGCTTTGCCTTCTACTATTTCTTTTGCAAGGCCATTTACTATTCCAGTATTTCCACCCATACTAGCCTTCATAATCTTATTAAAGCCTTTTAATCCAATGCCATAAATAAGACCAGTAGTTAGTCCAGTAGTCATAGCATACTGTGTTGCATCTTCTTCACTTGCACCTTTATCTAGTGCATTATAATAACTATCTTCAGTTGCTTTTGTTACAAAAGGCACTGCTCCAGCACCACCATAAAGTGATGATCCTGCAATAGTACCTACAGTCTCTCCAAAGTTATAAACCGCTTTTCCTATATCGTCATTTTCATAATAACGTTCTTTTTCAGCTTCTCTACCTAGTTGTTCATAGTGTTGTTCTTCGCCACTAATACCTGCTGCTCTTAGTGCAGGAGAAATAACTGGATGTGCTATTGTTCTAACAACATCTTCTACTAGGTTCATACCTTCGCCATTAGTTCTTCTTCTAAGTTGTCCCCTTAAATATGCAGAACTTTTATCTTCTTCTTCAGATCTAACTTTTGCATAATCTAAGATAACATTAGCTTCTTCTTTGGAATAACCACGATTTACAAGTTCATCCACCATTTCCTTTTTAGATAAATAGGTTTCAAACTTAGCTACTCCCATTTGTTCGCCAATATCCCATTTATATTTCTTTTCATCAGAATTATAAGAAAAACCGCCTTCAAACTTCCATTTTTCATCTTCTGATAATCTATTGTCTTTTTTATTGTTTAATAGATCATGTCCGTATGTAGCAAGAATCTGATTATTCTGTTCTTTTAGTTTATTTATTCTTTCTTCTTTCTTGTCCTGATCTTCTTGATAACCAGTTCCGTTTTGATTGCCTAATGGCATTTTTCCACCATTTTTAAGGCCATCAATTTCTGTCTTGTTGTCCTGGTATTTTCTTAAAGGATCTAATCTAGTCTGTTGTTCATCTTTCCAGTCTTGTTCTGCTGGTGTCTGCGCTTTAATCTTGCCTACACCTTCATAGCCTAAGTTACCAGGCTTACCATACTTTTCTTCAATGTTATAATCATTAACAGCCTTGTATTCATCTTCAATATCTTGTTTTGTCTGTGTTTTAGTGTCCCAAGGTTCTTTACTAAAAGGTGCGTTCCATTGCTTAAATACTTTATTAGATACAGCACTTCCACCCTTAGCATTTTCTTCAATATATCCTGTTATACCTTTTGCTCTATCTTCAAGAACTTTTAACTCTTTAGTGTCTCCATACTTCTTTCTGTATGCTTCTATCTCTTTTAAAAGTCCTTCTGCACTTTTTCTAGTTTTAGCCAAGTCCTTAACAGCATTTATATCATTGTATGATCTTCTTACCTGGTCTTGTGTCTTGCCAATGTCTAGGGCCTGTGCTTTCTTTGCTAAATAGCCAAGTTCCACTCCACCTTGTCTTTGCTTAATAAAATCATCCTGTGATAATAGGTCTGATGTATCAACACCTTTTGATTGCAAAAATTGAGCTGCACTCTTAAAATCTTTGAGTGCAGACTGTGGAATGTTTTGTCCGTTAAAGGCCTTACCTATTTGTCTAGCAGTATATCTATTGTGTAAGCCTTCTAAACGTCTTTTATTTGTATCTGGATCTTGTAAGACTTTCATCTTCTCTCCAGAACTTGTTTTTGCTTGTGTAGCTAAAGTGGATTTAAGAGATTCTTCTTCAATTTTTTCTACATCTTTAACTCTTTGTTTGTATGAGCCTTTAACTTCCGTTAACCTATTCGCTCTTGAAACAACTTCATCTCTTTGTTCAACCCAACTTTTCTTTTTCTTCTTAGCCATTATTTCTTACCTTTCAACTTCTTTTGAATGTACTTGTAAAGATAACCTGAGTAATCAAGATCTACTTTATCTTCTGCTGCTTTCTTTGTATCGTAATCTTCGTCCCCTTTTTCTAAGCCTGTATATCCAGCATTATAATCTCTGTCTTGTCTAGCTCGTTGAGTAATGTATTCTTGACGTGTTAGTAAATCATCCATCTTGTCTCCATAGCCTTTAGAAATTAAATATCTTCTAGCTGCGGATTCGTTTTTGATGTTACTAGCACTTACTCCTTTGCCTTTTCTGCCTGTTCTTCCAGTAGTTGGTGTAACAGTTACAGAAGAAGAATTAGTATGTTCACTTGCAGACTGTGTACTGCTTTCTTTTCCTTTAGTTGTCTGATGTGTCTTTGCACTAGCATTATATGCGTTCATGAACTTGTTATACGCATATTCTCTGTTTGCGTTCCAGGCTGCAAGTCTATCCTGGAACTGTGCATAATCTTGTCCTTCTAGTGCGTTGTAAAGGTTTCCTTTATTTATCATAGCTGCTACATCTGCTTGATAGCCTTGTCTTGCGTTTTGATATAGCGCTGGAATTATTGCTTTTTCAGTAGATAAATGATTATCTAATCCTTGCTGTGCTACTGCTCCAGAATAAGTAGTGCCATATCCGCCTGATAAACCTTCAATACCTTCAACACTTGCTCCTGCTCCTACTTCTCCAAGTAATCTATAATCTCTTGAATAAGCCTGGTATGTTGGATCATTAGCTGTATCATATTCAAATCTTGAACGTTCCAAATTAGCAACAGTTGCATCCTTTAGGCCTTTATACGCATCACGATAAATAGGCTGGTTTTTCTCAGCCTGATCCATCTGTCTTTTAAATGCTTTATTTACTTTATAGGTTGTCCACTGTTTACTTGTCTGAGAAGAACGTTGTCTTTGCTTTTGACTTGATCTACTTGAATTTCTACTTGATTGACTTGCCATAATCTATCTCCTTACTTCTTTGATGATCTTGAAGAACTTCTTGAACTGCTTCTTTGTTTGCTTCCACCTTTTGATGTTGTTTTGCTCTTTTCTTTAGATACTGTCTTAGCACTAGCATTGTATAAGTTCCAAGCTTTATTAGCATAATAATCTCTGTCAGCAACCTTCTGGTTACGTCTGTCCGCCCACTCCTGATATGCTTGTTGATTCAAACCAGCATATAGGTTTGCTTTATTGTACTGGTTAGCTAAATCAGCATCATAGTTAGTTCTTTGCTGTGAATATAACTGTGGTATAACATTTGCTAATTGTTGCATATAGGAATTAAAAGCATTTTGTCCTGCTGCTTGTGCGTATGAATTAGCAAAACCACCAGTAAGAGCTGTTGCATCAGCCTGTGCTTCTTGCATTGCTCCAAGTCCTGCGTTTGTGAACTGTTCTCTGTACTGGTTATATATTGCATCTTTATTAACGTCATAGCTAAACTTTGAATTGTTTATAGCATTTATTGTGCTGTTAAGTTGATTTTTATATGGAGAATTAAAGTTGCCAAAATTATTAACAGCATTTTCTGCTGCTATCATTTGCTTTTTAGCACCTTTATTCCATTTGTATTTGTTTGAAGATACACTTTTAGTAGTAGTAGTCCCTTTACTTCTTTCTCTACTATAACTTGATCCAGATTGACTTGATGTTGTTTTAGCCATTATTCTTCTTCTCCTTTCGACATATTCTCAATAATTTCTGCTATATCATCTGAAAAGTTTTCAGCATCTAAATTACCTAATCCATAATTTAAAGCCTTAATTAAATTTGTTACTGTTGTATGTAAATTTGAAATATTTACTTTATCATCATCTTCTAACTCATCTGGAAGATTTACAAAAAAGTTAGCCAACTTCACTACCCCCTTCAAAAGTTATAACTATTGAATAAATAGTTGCTTTACCTATTCCTTCAATCTTGTATTTTAATCTTTCACAACGTCTAACAAGAATAGGAACTTTAAGAAGTTTCTTTACCTGGTTATCAGTTGTTTTAAACACCTTGTGCCACTCCCCTGAATCATCATACATAAGTGATATAGATACTTTTGAGTATTCTTCTAACTTTAACTGGAACATAAACTTAGTTATATATTTATTAAGTATTAAGTCTCCGCTAAACTCTCCAGATTCAACAAACCACTTTGGATTATCATAAGTTACTGGAATACTTTGATCTGTTAGAATATCTGCTTTTTCAACTGAATTTCCATACATTTTAATTAGATTTATCTTGTTATAACTTGTATTTAATGAATACAAGTTGTTGTCTAGTTCAAACATTTCATTAACAGTTATATCTTGATCTATGTGCCATAAGTTTTTCTTAATATCAAAAACATATAATTTTGCACTAGAAGTGTCTTTACCCATATATACAAAGTATTTATCGTTGTTTGTAGCTCCTAAATATCCTTTAAAGCCTTTTAACTCTAAATACTCTGTTATAAGTTGTGAATTGTTTCCGTTAAAACGTTCTATTCCATTTTTAGATTTGTAATATACATATCCATCTTTTTGAGCTAGTGTCTTATATGCTCCATCTTCTACACCATTAAGTACAAAGTTTTGTACTTGATAGTTCTTTGGTTTGTTACCCATTAGCGAATATGCGCTTACTTCAGTGAAAAAGTAAGGCATATCATTATATGTAATTGCTCCAGTAAAAGGTTCAGCACTTGGAATAGTTACTGCATAACTATCAGAAGCAAGGCCTGAGTAGTTATACCAGCTAGTAAAGTCTCCTTGTTTACTAGAATATATCTCATGGTTTTCACTAGAACATCCCCATATTCTGTTAGCGCACACTGTAACATAATCCATTTCTGGTACTTCTTTTGAAACACTTGCTTTATCGCACAAATGAGCAATGTTAGGATATGGGAATCCTAATATTGCATACATATCCACAATTATTTTTTTATTGTTAGTTCCATCAAAGATTAAGTTTCCAGCTTTTCTAATAGCTGCTAACATTAGATTTTCTGGATCTGCAAAAGTAAATCCTATTGTGTCTATAAGTGTTTCGTTTTTCTCAACTTGTTCTCTAATGGATAACTTTGATATCTTTGCTCTATTTCTATATTTTTGTATAAATTTAAAGTAAATTTCGTTCGTATCTTCTTCAGTTATTTCTTCGTAATTTTCATCTAGTGCATCTATTTTTATAAAGTCTCCTTCGTTAATTGCATCTTTTAATTTTAAAAAACCTGCATTACTAGAATGGTTATATTCAATATTGTATGTGTTATATAAATCTATAGGTGTCCACATACTCATTTCTTTATTGTATTTTTCAATAGATATTGAGTTGTCTGATAGTATTGATACCCAGTAAATAGGATATGTTGTTTTATCAACATAAGATTCAACCTTCGACTTATCTCCTAGCAATATTCCTACTGGATATATTTCTGCAGTTACACTTGAATCATCATAGTAAACTGTTTCTTTTTCTAAACATACTGGAAGCATATATCCATATCTGTTAGTAAGATAAGTTGTTATTGTTGTATCATTTGTTCTAATATTGCTTCCTAGTGCTGCCATATCTGGTACAGTAAGTAGGATTCGTCCTTTATTGTCTGATAAATAAAAAGATGCTAGTCCAGGATCAACGGATGTATCCATTGATTTTACTTCTTCTGTCTCTGCATTATACATAACGTTATCTGGGAAGATTAAAATGTATGCTCCAGATATAACCATTTGTCTTTTAGTGCTAATATATTTTAAAGTTACACCACTTATTTGTTCAAAGTTTTTAAATAACTGTGGTCTGCCTGTGCTTCCTTTTTGGACTGTAAATAGATCTTCTCCATACACAATAGAACCTAAAACAGTGTTAATAGAGCCACTATAAACTTCTCTTATAGTTGCTTTATCTCTAGGCATTAAATATGGATAATTGTCTGATGTCATGTTTAACATATCAGTAAACATTTCATCATTAGAAATATCCTTTTGGTTTAAGCCTAAAAATCGGTTTATTATTCCATCTTTTGTTGCTATTGTTTGTATCTCTGGAAGCATCTTAAAACTCCTTATAATGGCATATTTTCTCTGTTGTAGTAGTTAGCATATTCCTGGTACTCTTGATTAAATACTATAATTGCATTGTTATAACGCACTGTCTCAAAAGTATATTCAAATATCTTTGCTACTAAATAACTAATATATAAATTGTCATAAGGAGATACTGCTATTAACTCACTTTCTTTATCGTCAAAATCAGTCATTTCAACTGGATTTTCGTGTGTTAGCACTATCTCTTTATAGATCTTACTTTCAATGTTTTTTAACCACTCTAGTTTCTGTTCTTCTTCAACTGCGTTGGTTAGTAAATTATCAACTCTTGTTAAAACTTCTCTAATTGTCATTATCTTGCTCCTATAAAAATAGGGACTAAGCCTTAGCTTAGTCCCTTAATTGTTTTACTACTCATCATCAGGATCGTTCTTTTCTCTTTCGATATACTCATCAGCAAAATCTTGGGCTGCTAAGCTCCACATAATTATCTTTTCCACTGGTTCTGGAATCTCAACAGTTTTGTTGTAAGGAACTTTAAAATCTTTTCCATTTATCTGTCCTACAATATACTTGTCTTTAATTCCACGTGGTCTAATAAATTTTGTGGTTACCATTTTAGCATTAGCTAGTTTAGTACCAGTAGCTTTAGTTAAAGCTGCTGTCTTAGCTTCTTCTGCCAAGTTTTCTGTTGTCTGAATATCTACTTCTTCTTTTTTAGTAGTTTTAGATCCTTTTGAATTTGTGTTAGCTTTAGGCATAATTTCTCCTTCCTAAATTGCAGTTATTTAATCTTCAAACTCTGGTAGATCATCAACTGCAGGTGTATCATTGCTAACTTCTGTTCTTGAGAACTCACTAGCAATACACTCACAACTAACCATGTAGTCATTGTTAAGAATCTTAGCTGCATAGCCAGATAGTTTCCAACCAACAGATGATCTCTGGTTTAGTGGATCTGCTGTTCCACCACTACCACGTTGTTTAACAATGATTTCCATTTCTCCGCCTGTTAGATTAACTACACCATAGGCTTTATCTCCAAATGCTAGACAAGGGAACACTGCTAACTTGTTAGCACCAGCACCTTCTCTTTCTTCTTCAGTTGGAGCTAAAATAGGAGCTTCTGTAGATCTTACAAATCTAATACCATAAAGTGAACCAATTTCTCCGTTGAATACCTTAGATACATTATCTGTGTATTTCTGAAGGTCAATCCACTTAGTCTCATTAGCTAATAGATCTAACTCAACGTCTGGATGTACTACCATAACGTATGAACCATCAATCTTAGGTGCGTTCTTTCTCTTTAGAATTGCAGCTACCTTAGCAACTGTTGATGGTGTAAGAATACATGTTTCATCCAAATCTTCTCTCTGTAGAACTGGTGTTCCACCAGAAGTTGGTGCAAACAATACGTTAGTAGAAGCTAGAAGCTCGTTACGTGTTAGAGTATCAACTGTAAGTGCAGCATTTTGAGCATGTAGTTTTGTTATCTCTGCGATAGTATTATCTACTGCTGTCATATCTAATAGATCAGATACCATAGTGAAATCACCATACTGGTAAGCCTGAGCTTTTACGTGTGATACACTTACTTTGTGTCCCTTAGGTGTAACACCTTCTTCTAGTGGAGTAGTAGCTTTGTGAAGGCCACCAAACTTTCTCCATTCAACTACTAAGCCCGTATTCTGTGGTAGTTTCTGTTTCAAACCAAACTGCTGGAATACTAGGTTAGGAAGTGCGTTTTCCAATAGCGCTGTATTGTAAAACTCCTTCATCTCATCTGTCATACCTGCATCAGATGTTCTGTTCATATCATCAATCTCTGAATCGAACAACTGCAAATTAAATAAAATTTTCTTAAACATTATACTCTCTCCTTTTTTTTAGAAAGTAATGCGTTTACCTGAAGCAGCTTCTTCCATAATCGCATCAATTTCTTCTTTTGAGAGACTACTAATCTTTTTGCCAACTTGCTGTGGTTGATGTGTAGTAGCGCCATTTTCTGTTGGACGTTGTCCATTAGCTCTAATACTACTTGCAACCCTTTCAGCTTCTTTAGTTGCAACTGCTTGTGCGTGAGACATTTTAATTTCTTCTAGGTGCAATGTTTCATAAACATTCTGTACTGGGAATCCAAGATGTAGCATCTTGACAAACTCTGGGTTAGCCATTTCTTCTTCTAAATCAAAGTCTGGATAAATTTCCTTTAGCACTTCTGCTTCTTGACCTATCCTATTAAATTCTTCACGCATTTGCGCTTCTTCCTGTGCAGCTTCTGCTTGTTCAGCTAAACGTTGGTTTTCCATTTCCAACTTCTTAATACCTTTAAGAGTGTCAACGTCCATACCACGTTCCATTGCTTCTTCTTCGTATCGTGCATTATCATCTAACATCTTAGACATTAAGCCTTCAACATCATCTGCTTCCACACCATACTGTTCTGATAGCAAAGAAAGCACAGGTGCAACTGAATCTCTGAACTCGTTAGCACTATCTAATTCTTGTTGAGTTCCTTTAAGACGATTTCTAACTATCTTATTTACAGACTTGTTATAATCATCCTTAAATTTACCCTTGATTAGATCGTCAAACGATTCTTCCGTAGTCTCTGGGTTTTCAGTTTCGTTCTGCTCGACGTCAGCAGGTTTTACGTCCTGATCCTGAGCGACGTCCCCAGGTTTTACGTCCGAATCGTTTGGAGTTGCTTCGCCTTCACTTGCGCCTGTGTCAGCTCCAGCATCTGCAAATAGCTGCAGATTCCAAACTATTTTCTGCATATTAAATGCTCCTTTCTACCCTATAACTTTTAAGGGTTAATGGCTAATACCAACCACTTTCCTTCCAGGAGATCCCTTAGGGATTTTTGCTCCCTGCTATGTATTCATAACCAGTTCTATTAGCCAATCTAGGTTTTATATAACATAAAGTGTAGGCAATATATTTCACACTTTACATTTTTTTATGTTCTTCTTTAGAATCATCTATTTTATCTTCTACTTGTATATACTCACTGTATTCACTAGCAAGATGTTTAATAGCTGTTCTAAAAAACTTAAAGGAATAATAACACCTTGTATTAAACTTCTTTACCTTCACAAAAGCATCTCCTTTAAGTCCGTTATATTCAACTTCATTGTTTTTATCTTGCTTTGTGTCTCTAAGCAAATTAGCAACAAGTGAAGAATAAAGAGTTGATACAGCACAACACACTAAGTCTTGCCCTGGTGGAGCAGAGTTTGCGTGTCCTGTTATTGTTACTTCTCTAGGTTTAATAATTATCTTAATCATTGTGGTTGTGTACTTTCTGCTGCTCGTTCTCTTGCTTCAGCATTAAAAGGATGTTCATAATTTACATCCATGTTTACATTTACATTTGTGTTAGGAGCTTGTTCTTGTCCTGCTTCTCCTGCTGCAAACGTTGCTCCTAAATCATCAACAAAGTGTGTTTCATTACCTAGTTGAGCAGACATTTCATCCATTGCTGCAGCTTGTGCCATCATTTGCTGCTGCAATGCCTGTACTTGCTGTAATAACATTTGATTATTCTTAATCTTGTCAATGATTTCTTCCTTCTGGTTAAAGTCCATTGATTCCACAAGTGCGATTGCTTGATCTCCCATTTCTGGATTAAATACTCCCATATTGTAAAGAGCCATAACTGTTTCGTTTTGTCCGTTCTTTGAATATGGATTCTGCTTTTGTGGTACAACTTCAATATCAAAAGTTGGAAGTCTAAACTGTTCTTCTCCACTAAGACCAACACCTAAACTTTGTGTCTTTAAGTTCTGGTTATCGTATTCTTCAAACTGTCTTTCTCCGTTTTCGCCTATAATTCTAAATTGTCTAGGAATATCATAGAACTGTCTTATAAGTTCAATAACCATATTTACAACGTTTTTATATGCCATATATGCGTTTCTGTTCTGTGAACGTGAAGTCTTTCCTGCAGCTTCTTGTAGAGCAGAGATAGCAGAGCCTGATGTAACACCAGTTGGAATACCTTGTGATACATCAGTATTACCTGTTGTTTCTCTCATCTCGTTTATTTCCATATCAAGCATTTGCATATAGTTTCCGTTTAATTGCTGTGTTGCAATAGGAACTAAGTTGTCAGGATCTATCTGGCCTTGTACTTCTACTAACATATTTCTAGGATCCATAAACTGCTTTTTGTTTATTTGTCCATCTTGTCTGTAGAAATATCTAGGTGCTGCTGCATAAAGTGTGTTAGTTAGTAGTGCCTGTTTAATCTTGTCTATATCTTCCTGTGGAGATTTACATATATCTATCATTGAAAAGCCTATAATACTACCTTCAACTGGGAACATATTATCGACAATAAATGGATACATACCATGATCATAAAGTCCACGTTCTGCCATTGATGTACCTTCAATAGGCTGTTCTGTTGTTTCTACTGCTGGAGTGAATCCGCCTTGCAACAATTCTTCTTCAGTCATTTCACTCTCTTTGTAGTATTCTTCAACACCATCAACATTTTTAGTGTATAGTTGTTCTCCTACTTCATCTGTCATTGGAGTATCAACTGTCTCAACTTTTTGTCTTGTATCGTTCTCTGTCGCATATAAAACAACGTCATTTACAAACTTACAAAAATGAAGAATTGTTTTCCCATTTACTATCTTCTTGTAGTACCAGTCAACAACTACACTCTGTTCAGTTGTATCAATGTTATCATCATAAATATACTCAGCTGTGTAATACTGTTTGCTGCCTAGTTTACCTTCTAACATTGGATACATTTGTAATAGTGTTTCATTATCAACCAAATTGGTGTGGAATATTTCTTTAGAATCTTGAATATCCTTAACACCTGGTTCCCAGAATAAATTAAGTATATCTATATTAGAAATAGTTATATCTCCTAATCCGTTTAGTTTATTAGAATCCCAAAAGATACCATATATTCCACCACCTGCTTTTAACTTGTACCAGGCTTCGTCAGAATAAGTCTTTTCAAATCCGCATTGATCTAAAACAACAGGAATAATAGAAGATAGCTTTTTAGCTTCTTCTTCATCTGTTGCTTCTCTTGGTAGAATGTTAGGTTCTGGATAGGCATCTATATAATCTGCATACTTTGACATAATACAGTTAAATAGCCACGCACTCTTAGGTTCAATCTTGTTTCCATCTTTTATTGGTTTTTGTCTGTTATCCTTCTTTGTTTCTTCCCAGTGTCTGCCCTTCCACCATTGCTCATTAGAAATAATGCGGTTTTCAACACTAAGTTTTCCTTGTCTGTACTTTTCTAACCTTCTACCAGCTTCTACTACTACTTGACTTGTTATAGCATTGCCTTCTGTTGCTTTAATGTCCATTAGTATCTGGTCTGCGCTTGGTTTAAGTACGTTAGTAAAATTCATTTGTTCTGGTTCTTTTTCTTTCTTTTTTCCAAATAATGCCATTTCTTTACTCCTTTAATATTCATCTTTATATTGTGCATCCCTTATCATATTAAGTGGATCATCTTTTAATGGTTTATCTGCTACTGTCTCAATAGGTGTTATAGGCCTTGCCATACACATATATCTTGATTCGTCAGCTACGTGATCTTCTAAGTCTGTATCTAAATCTTCAACGTGTGTTTCGTCATACATCATAAGTGGAATAGTTCGTATGAATTGTTTACAGTTTTTGAAGATATACATCATTGGTCTGCCTACTTCATCAAATTGCATCCTGTAGTGCATCTGATCCCAACCAGGTATTCTTGAATTGTCAGCCTTAGAAAAGTAAACTCTGTTCTTATCAGCTATTTCTTTAATACTAGGGCCACCATCTTCTTGCCACAGTGCAGGATCTGCAATACCATTTATTTTCTTGCCTTTTAGATATGGATGTTCGTTTTCTATTTCTTTGATTTTCTTAAATACTTTGTCTGCGTTCCATTTAACACCGACATTATCTTCTCCAGTCCATCCATATAGTTCTAATATTCGATATAACACTCCATCATGGTCTAGCGCCCACCAACCACAACTAAATGGTCTAGCAGAACCCCAGTCAAAACTTCTGTATATATTCCAGGAACTTGGAATCTCAAAAGGTTCAATGACGTGTGTCCAGAATCTATCTTCATAATGTTCTGGATCATCTTTAAATTCTTCAAAGAACTGTCCTTCAAATACGTCCCAGTCTCCATAAAGCCATGCTTGTTTTTGTCTATATGGTAGAGCTTCTAGCATCTTCACGTATTCAGGATCACTGTCCATAAGCACTTGGTTATCTGTTACCAAACTTTGAATAAACTGATAATCTTCAGGCTTCTCAAACTCGTTGTAGTTTTTATCAATAAATATTCTTTTAATATATGCGTGTCCCTGGTGTCCTGGGTTACAAGTGTAATAAACTCTTTTAGGAAAATCGTTAACACCACGCAAACAAGCTGTTATGGTTTTCATCTGATGTTCAGATAGTTGCGTTGCTTCGTCTAGGAATATACAGTCATACTCTGTACCTTGTAATCTGTCTAAATCTGCATCCTTAGCACAATACATAAACTGTATGCTAGATCCGTTAGGGAAGTTAAATACTTTATCTTTGTCTTTATACTTAGCAAAGCCAAACAGTTGCTTTCTAAGTATTGTTATATGGTTGTTAACAAGTTCTGGATATGTACGTCTTACAATTAGAATCTTTATACCTGCATAGTTAAAAGCTAGTAATATTGACTTTGCTCGTACCGCCCAACTCTTGCCGCCACCCCTTGCTCCGCCAAATCCTATGTGTTTAGCTGTGGCAGTTAAAAACTGTTTTTGTTTAGGACTTGGTTCTCCTAGATTAAATTGCATAATCTTTTGTCTCCTTGTCCATTGATATTGTTACTTGCTGTTCTGTCTGTTCGTGTTCTGGGAAGCATATCTTCTCTGTTGTTTCGACAATAGATTTAATTGTGTTTTGTGCGCTTTTTAAATTATCTATTGCATCAATTTCATACATTTGAATTGCTAATGCACATTTTAAAGTCTTTTCTAATAACTTCTTTTCAATGTATAAAGACTTGTCCATTATTTCTGAATATTCTGCAGCTTTATCAACTGCAGCTTCTTTGTCTAACTTTTCTAATTCCGTAGTCATTTCGTGGACAAATTGTTTTCTTTTCTTTACCCACTCCCCTGCTTTTGCATGTCTCGAAATCTGTTTTAAACCAACTTCATGCCTTTCAGCCAACTCACGTTGACTAACATGTTCTCTAACATATTCTCTTTCAATTTTTACCCAATCTACTTTTTTCTTCATAGAGTTACCTATAACACAAAAGGTATGCAATATTTTTCACTTGTATAAACTTATTTTTAGGCAAAAAAATAAAGCCTTTCGGCTTAATACTTCTGTAATATTTAACTTGCTGGTAACTTTCACAAGGTTACTCTTAGGTTACTATTTGCGTGGTGTTGCTCTCCTTTCCTTTATTTATCGGTGTTTTAAAACAACAAGGCAGGGAATCTAACCCCACTGAAAATCGCTACAACCCTTTATTTAAAGGCTTTCTGTTTAAAATAAGGGTTACTATTTAGTGTTTTTAGGTTACTAATTGAAGTATTTGTTTTTTCTCTGCTAAGGTTAAAGTATCTTTAATATAATACTTCTTAGTACAACTTATATCTTTGTGTCCCATTTGTGAACATATAAATTGTTCATCCACTCCAGCACTAAATAGCCGACTTGCATAAGTTTTTCTTAACTTATGCGGAGAGATCCTTTCTATTCTCAACTTATCACATATATAATTCAGTCTGTTTCTAAAGTTATATGCTCTGTATTCAAATAATCTCTCGTTAAAGGTCCTTCTTAGTCTTAGTTCTCTTAATAGCCATAAGTCCTGTTCTGGTAAAACAACTTTGCGTTTTCCAGCTTCTGTCTTAGTATTATTAACAATTACATAACTATCATTGACACGTTGTTCAGTTTTATTAACTGATATATAGCAGTCTCCTATGTCTTTAGGAGTGAGTGCCACCAACTCTCCAACTCTTAGTCCAGATTTTAATTGTAATAATAGGCCTAAGTTTAGCATATCAAGATTATCTTTTAAGTATTCAGTTATTCTTTGGTATTCTTCAGTATTTAATACCTGCTTTTTGTGTTGCTTAGATTTAAAGTCTTTATACGTTATGTTTAGATCTTCTAGTGTTTCATATATTCTAAAATTAACTAACTCTTTCTTCTTTGCTAATTTAAAAATACCATGTAACACTATTCTAAGATTACCATACTCCTTAGCGGTTATACCTTCATCCAATAAATCAAAGACAAATTCTTCAATATCATACTGAGTTATTTCACTAATCTTAGTATCTTGTAGGTCTTTGAAATATCCCTTAAAAGTAGTTTCATATCTCCACTTTGTACTAGGTTGAATGTTTCTCTTATTATCTAAGTACGTATAAAATAACTCTTTAACTGTTGGAGCTGCTGCTTGTTGTGATTTTATAATTGCCTGGTTTAGATCCGACAGTTTCTTGCGCTTATACAGCTTACCCTGGATTTTAGAATAATAGTAACCATTTTTACCCTTCCAGATATGATGGTTATCTAATATTTCTTTTTCTTTTCGCACTTTTACTTCATCTGCAACACCACGCAGGTCTATGATACCATTATCCACTGCGTATTGCAAAATGTCATTCATCATTTCCTAATCTCTACTTTTATAGCATTAACTAAAGCGCATGGTCTTATTTCATTTATTAGTTCTAAATCTCCGCTTTCAATATCAACTGCATTATATAATTCAGAAGCAGATAATCCACCTACTTCTTTTTCTAGTTTTAAATAAATGTTTTCTGCGTTTCCATCACATAAAGTAAAAATATCTCCTGGAGATAAATCTTCAAAATCTTTAATTTCAGTATAAATTCTATCAACTTTCATAATCTACTCCTTTAAATTTCTTCAAATTCTTTTTCTAATTCTTTTTTATAATCTTCAACTATGCTTAAAACTTTTTTTTGGTAGTTCAATGGTAGTTTTACAATTCCATGTTTTACAGGATCAGCATCTTCAATATCTAATACAACTGCTGCTGCTATTACATATCTATTATCACTTTCATAAAATTTTTTTAACATATCTATATAGCATAATTTTCTTTGAATTATTTGAGCTTTATCATATTGACCTTTATTCATAATCTACTCCTTTCAACTGCTGCTATTTCCAATCTTCACTTTCTCTTAGTGCTTTTCTTACTTTTTTAAAACACTCTTTACACATATAAATTCTAGAAGGCTGTTTAATAGTTCCATTTTCCCCTATAAATTCATATCTTATTTCATATAAGTTTTTTCTATTAGGAAGTTCTTTTGAACATTTATCACATATAAATCTATATTCTGTTATTATTCCCATATTATTCTCCTTTTAACTGCTGCTTATATAGTTTTCTTTTTTTTATTTTCCATATAAAACTCTTTATTTTTCTTTTAACAATGTTTGGCAATTTATTTTCTCTTAAATTTCCTACTACTGGAGCAAAGCTTAAATAAAAATTAAAAACTTTTAAAACATCTTTTTTATCAATACAATACCTGCGATCAAATATTCTGTTATTATAAATAAACTCAGCTAATATTTTATCTTCTTCTAATCTTAACTTTTGATTTACTAAATTTATTTGTCCAAAAATTGTATTTAATTTTTCATCTTCTACACTTTCAATTTCATCAATTACAACTTCTGGTTTTACTTTTTCGTTTTTTAATTTATTATCCATTTTCACTTTCCACTCCTTAACATACAAAATAATAATTCTATAATTGAACGATACCTATGTCCTGGATTACAAGACATAGCAACTTTCAACTCATATCTTTCATCTGGCACTAATTCTGTGGGGTTGTTAAACTCATCTTCTAACTGTCTAAACATTGGAACTAAAACCATTATTCCGTAATTTAAACTACTTTCAGGATTAGTTTTCTCTAAATGCTTTCTAAACTTATCAGACTGTCTTATATCTAAAATTAGCTTTTTATAAACTTCCATAGTTGTAACAATAAAATTCTTCTCGCCATAGAAGTTTAGTCCATTTCCACTATATACATCTTCATAGCAAGACTTGATTTCATAACAAACAAAGGAACCAGCTTCTAATCCACTATTTGAATATTGATTAATTGGAATAAATTGCATCACATCTATTCTTTTAGGATGTGCTTTTGTATAATCAAGAGTTACTTCTGTAGCATAATATTTTCGATCATTAAGTCTTGTGCTGATTAAGGTATCTGTTATTAAGTCTTGTGCTGATTAAGGTATCTGTTAATAATTTTGTTATATCTTTTCTATCCATCTTTATTTCCATCTTCTATTATTTCTATTTTAAATCTGTCTGGTGGACAATATGCAAAGTGTCCACATTCATCACTTAATATTAAAGTACCATCTTCTTGGATAGCAAACCCCTCAATATCACAATATATAAGATCTTTAGCCCATTCTTCTTTTAAAGCTATTTTTTCTACATCTGGATACTTTCCAGTCTTTTTATCAATTACAGTAAATTCAAACATTATTTTCTCCTTTTAACTAAATATTGCAAGAAGTATAAGCATAAATATAATTGCTCCATAGTATATTAACTTCCATTTTGTTTCTTCTTTCATCTATACTGTTTCTTCCTTGTACTCTGTCGGAATTATTCTGCTGCTATGGTTGTTTAAAAACTTTAAGATCATAAACAGTTTTTTGTCCTTGGTTAGTATATAAAATAGTTTTTTTTCTTCTAGGCTTGTATTTTTTTCCATCAATTATGCTTCCTAACTCACTTTCAACATAATTTTTACATTTGTTTGTATGATGTATTTGTTTATCTCCTAGAACTTTCTCTTTATATGTGCAGAAGAAACAGTCTCCTTCTATACAATGAGCGCAGTATTTACAATATTGAGCCATTATTTCTTACCTTCCAACTTTTTCTTTATTTTTTTATGTTAATTTTCCTGTTCTTCCTTTAATAATACTTTTCTATAACATCCGCACTTGTGAGAAACACTGCTATAAATAACATCTACATTTGTTTCACACATCTCAGCTAACTCTTTAGCTGTATCTGCAATAGCTATAATATGTTCATATTTATCATTACTTACTCTTATATAACAATGATCTTGCATGTTGATCTCCTTAACTGCTGCTTATCATTCTTCATATATTGTCTTTCCATTCACTCTACATTTACACTCATAATAGCTATATGTTCCATCTTCATTTTGAACTGGATTAAACCAAAACGATGCATACTGTTTAGCAAGTTGTTCAAACTCATACTTTGTATGCCTGTATATATACTTGTCTCCATTCGGTTCTACTCTTACATATTCTTCTTCTGGTTCAACATCAAAGATAGTTAATTGTCCAGTTTTGTTTTTCTTATAAGATTTACCATTGTAGTATGCGTTATAAGTAGTTAATACTTTGTCTAAAAGTTTTTCATCATACTCTCCAGTTCTTATATCATCTAAAAACTCTTTGTGAGAAGATATAAAACTTTTAGGATCTATCTCATTATCATTATCTAGTTCAATGAAAAACTCGTCATTGTAATATATAGTTATTCTTTTATCTTTTTTCTCTGCTTTATACATCTTTTTTATTTTCAGCTACATAATCTTTTCTCTCAGCTATCTTGTTTACTAATTCCAAAAAATCTTCATTACTGATAGCAAAAGGTTTTCTATGGTTGATACACACAGATCTAAGTTCGCAGTTCTCACACTCTGTCTGGTACTTGCCTTCTTCAATTTCTATCTTGTGAGAATCACATATTTTTCTATATCCAGTAAATACTGGTATTGCTCCTTGCATATAATCTCCTAAACTGCTGCTATGTCTTTTGTCCACTTATCAAAAATATCTTTAATAGTTTCTAAATGATACTCAATTCTTTTTGCTGGAAGTTTTCGTCCTTCTTGTTCTTCCTTAATCACTATCAATGCTTTTTTTGAAACAGTTTTGTTATATTTTGAATAAGGCACATTATAAAGTGGTTCATGATGAACTAATGGCCCGTATCTTCCACCTGTATATGTTTTGTCAAATACTTCTCTCCAGTCTTTTGCTATGGATTCAAATTCTTTTGGATATTCCATATTTACCATACTTCTATACATTGAAATATCTATTCCAAGACGTTCAGCTGCTGCTTTATCTTTTTTTCTCAATTCAAGCCTTTCATTTATTGTCTTTTTTATCTTCTTTATCTTCTTTTTTATTCTTCTTATCATTTTCTTTACCATAAGCTAACCAGTCCAAAGAAACGTTTAAAATAGCTGCTAACTTCGCCACCACAGTAAAGTTAGCTCTCAATTCGTTGTTTTCATAATATGAAATCAACCTAGTAGAAATTTTTGCTTGTTTTGCCAAACCCTTTTTGGAATAGTTAGCTGCTTTTCTAGCTTCTTTAAGTCTCTCTCCAAATCCGATTAAAGGGTATGTATTCCCTTCGTACTTCATTTACTCCCCTTTTATCGTTGCTTTGGTTCTAAACTGTCCTGTACCTTTCTTACATACAGGACACTTTCCACTTAAAACATAAAAACCATTCTTAGTTACTTTTTCTTTTACATCTTCTAATTCTGATCCACAGAACGCACATATTGGTTGTCCTTTTCTTCCAACAAATAATCCTGGAATACTTACTATTGTTTTATACTTAGGTAAAACATTTTCTTTAGTTAAAATATCAATGTATTTATTCAATGTTTTTTCAGACAAGTCATACTTCTTAGCTATTGCTTTTACGTCTGGCCTATCATTTTCAACTTTTCTTTTAGATACCAGGTATTCTTTACTCAAAGAATGTATATATCTTTTAACTGCTGCTTGTGTTAGATCATACTTTCCAGCTAGATCTTCAATGTCTGCTTCAAACTCTAGTTCGTATGCTTGATCTACCAAGTCCATATAGATTTTATACTTTGTTTGTTTCATCCATTTGTCAGCTGGTCTTTTATCAATGTGAAGATCCTTTTCAGCCTTTTCACTTGATATAACAACTTTTTCTTCTTTTTTACTCATAGTTATCTCCTAACATCATTTTTTAAATAACCTTCAAAATCTCTATTATTTATTTTTAAATAATCATTAAATTTATCTAATGTTATTTCTGCACCAAAAAGTGTAACTTTATCAACATCACAATTTTTCATAATTGCTGTTAAGCAATTTTCTATTATGGTTCTAAAAGAAGTTCCAGTGTTTATGTCTTGCATTATTCCAGTTAGCATCTCTAGGCCAAACTTCTCTTTATCACTTAAAACACCTGCTGCTCTTCTTTCTTCTCTAAGTTCTTTATCTTTGTTAGTTTCAATAACATCCATCTTAGCTCCACAGTCAGGACAGAAGTTATAAGCTAGCGTTTTATAACCTTTGCAATTATCACACTGGTATCTAACCATTCCATGACTTGTGTCTCTGATCCATTTTATATCTTCCATCATTACTCCTTAACTTAAATACTTTTCTTTATCATTTACAATTATGCAATCTTCATTGTAATTTATTCGGTATCTAAAATCGGTATCTTCGCTCTCTATTTCGTGTAGCCGATAGCCTGATTTTAATGTTACTCTGCCCCTGTTTATATCTTCATCTTCGTCAATGATACAAACAACTCTATCGTATTGGTCGGTTACAACTATTGCTTGTATTTCGGTTTCGCCTATTTTAATCATTCTTTATCGCTCCCTTTTTGCTTTCTTAATTTTTTAATATCGTTGCCCCATTCTGTTTCATTCCACAAATAACTGTCTATGTTTTCCATAATCTCCATATGTCGCTCTATGTGGTCTTTTAGTCTTTTTGCCAAATACCAAACAAGTCTAATAATAAAAACTAGAATAAACGATACGGTCAAAATAATACTAATTCCTAAAACTGCGTTCATTCTTCATCACTCTCCCTTAACATATTTTTCAAATTGCTCTTGTACTCTTGCGTATGTTTTTTCCACAATGTCCATTAAATCTTCTCTAAAAAATCCGTATGAATGATTTATGTCAAATTCAAATTGTGGTATTTCTTCTCCAAACCCATTAGTAAACCCTTCAAACACTATTTTTTTGTCAATATCTTTTCTTGTTTTTAATCTGTCTAATAAAGTTTTTAATTTTATCATCTCTGTTTCAAGATATTTTGCTTGTTCAAAATCACTTGGTTTCATTCTGCTACTCCTTCTCTAACTCCTTTGCTAATTCATTCCATTTTTGTTCTGCAAATTGAAGAGCATCACTAGGGCTTGCCATAAATTTTATTTCTGTTTCTAATTTCTTGTGCCTTTTGAATATTCCACCTTTGCAAGAGTACCAAACACAA
>ODAI012654702.1_pt1 | contig 39889 bp, 34 predicted proteins | sample 1539321 | NCBI WGS metagenome assembly ODAI01 (sample SAMN02144231, study PRJEB22623) | gut metagenome | biome: sheep rumen | host: Ovis aries | place: New Zealand
CACGTTAGCCGTGTTGAAACCACTTACGTCAAGGCTTGTCAAACCAGAACAGTTATAGAACATGGCTCCCATGTCCGTCACGTTAGCCGTGTTGAATCCGCTCACGTCAAGACTTGTCAGGCCAGTACAGCCAAAGAACATAGATCCCATGTGAATCACATTTTCTGTATTGAAGTTGCTCACATCCAAGGAAGTCAAGCCGGAGCAACCAGAGAACATGTACCCCATGTGAATCACATTTTCTGTATTGAAGTTGCTCACATCCAAGGAAGTCAAGCCGGAGCAACCAGAGAACATGGATGACATGTCCGTCACATTTTCCGTATTGAAGTGACTAACGTCCAAAGACGTCAGGTTGGAGCACTGATAGAACATACCGCCCATGTCCGTCACGTTGTCGGTATGCAGATATTCCATTCCAGAGACAGACACTAACTTGTCACACCACTGGAACCAGCAATAAGTACTGGTCGGACGATAGTCAGCAAACGATGGGTCGATAATGGCCTGTGTGGCAGTGCCGTAAGGAGATGAATCGCCAGCGTAGGGATTAATGTAGGAAGTGTTGATATCCATAGCCCCACTCCTGCTTGCTCGCTGCGAGTCGTAATAGAACGTCACGGTCAGGCTGTCGGCAGAAAGTACGGCATACGCCTCCGGTGTAACAACGGTCGGTTCCGTGACGGTGAAGGTGGTGCCGGCAACGACGGTGGTCCAAAAGCCGAGATCGTTCAGCACACGGATGGTGATGGTATGCTCGCCAGGGTTGAGGCCGTCGGTGGCAGCCGCAATGACGAACGGCTGCGACAGGTCGGCAGGCAGCGTGACAGGCGTAGCCTGGCCTACACCCGGGTCGTTAGCGTCGAGGAAGTACTCGGCGGCCACGGCGTTAGCAGGATGGCCGGTAACGAAAAGGGGTGTAGTCACGACGGACGACCAGCGGCCGTGGTTGTCCTGCGCACGGACGCACAGCAGGTGGGAACCGATGGCGAGGCCGTCGAGCGGCAGGGCATAGGTGGCGTCGGCAGCCAGCGCACCGCTGATGGCCGTGGCCTGACCGTAGCCCGGGTCGGTGTCGAAGAAATATTCTATGCGCTGCACGTTGGCATTTTTCGGACTGACGACGAAGAGCGACTGCGACAGCGTGGGCGACCAGTTGCCGGCAGCGTCCTGACTGCGCATGTTGAGGTGGTGGATGCCCGCGGCCATGCCGCTGATGCTGAGCGGCAGCACGTTCTCACCGTTGGTAGCACTGACCGACGAGCCGAGGCCGTAGCCCGGGTCGGTATCGAAGAAATACTCCACACGCACCACGTTGTCGGCCCGCTGCGGGGTGAGCAGTATGGGGCACGACCGCGTGGCCGACCACAATCCGCTGCTCTCCAGCGACCGCACGTAGAGCATGTGGGCTCCCGGCGAGAGACCATCGACGGACAGCGTGAGGCTGTTGTCGCCTTCGGTCACGTTATTGATGTAGGTTGCCTGGCCATAGCCGGGGTCTGTGTCGTAGAAGTACTCGGCACCGACAAGCTGGGTAGTCCCCGTCCCGCCCTGCGCCAGCACGACTGTCACCGACACGATGGCTGCAAGCAACACTGTAAGAAGTCTTCTCATAGTGACTGCAGGTTATTTTTGGATACCAAGTTTGATGGTCACGTTCAGCGTACCGCCCTGCTCAACAGTGGCCGGCACGGTGATGTTCTCGATGGTAGGACCGGCGGGAACACCCGAGATGACGTACGGGTCGTCACCAGCAAAAGCTCCCTTGTCGGAGGGGAAGTCGGTATCCGATTTCAAAACGTTCTGTATTTCCAGGTCGGTGGTGCAATTGGCCAACGGACTTGCATTAGTACCAGAATTGGTGTACACGTAGTTGTTGACTATGGTATTGCCGTCGCCCGTCACGCCTTCGCCGCAGAAAATATTGTTCTCGACGGTGCAGCCCGAGATGTCGGAAATGGGAACATAACTTCCAGAAGAATACTGAGTGAAAGTGTTATAAGCTATACGCGACTCGCGGAATCCACGGAGCAAGCCTGTATTTGAGGTTATCTCCTTGGTGAAAATATTGTTAGTTATTTGTGAGTTGTAGCCTTTCCATTCATTATAGTTTGATGGATTGACAAAATTGCTAATCAGATTCTGATGAAGCACTACGTTGGTTGCTGTATTCCTAATCTCCACCAGTGCGTCAAGCTTGCAACGAGTGATGACGACGTTGGAGCCGTAAACATCAATTCCAGCAGTGAAGTTGAAGCCCATAATGATGATACCAGAAGCGTTGACATGCCACGCACGGCTAATTGTTGCGGGCAGATCGCCATTCATTTTCACACCGTTCTGAGTCAAAAGATAGCCCGGACCAATGAACACAAGTCTTTTGTCGATATTCTCAAAACCACTGGTGTTGGAACGGTCATTATATTCTATGGACGACCCGTCAACGATGATGGTGTCGCCCTCCTGGGCGGCCTCGATGGCTGCAGGGATGTTGGTGTACGGTGCTCCGCTGTTGGTGACGTTGCTTACTCTCAGGATGGTTGCCTGTGCAGCAGTGGCCATGCACAAGGCAATAAGAACAAATAGCTTCTTCATAGTTTTATAAAGTTTTTTATGTGAGGAAATTAATATATTTGGCCACAAAGATAGCCAATTAGTTTGTATTCACAAAATTATTTGCACAAAAAATAATGGCAAGCGAACGTTTCACCTGCCGATTTACAAATCCTTCAACAGAATGTCCCTGCAGTTGCGAAGATAGTCGCTGCGAGCCTTGAGAGCCTTGAGCAGAAGAGCGGAATAGCGTTTCGACAGAGAGAGGTCGATGCGCCACTTTCCCAACGACTCCAAACGGTCGATCATGTGGCCAAGACTGAGATGCCCGACATTCTCGGCTGGGACAAAGCGAGAGTTGTCGCCCTTCTCGTCGGACACTATCTCAATAAGCATACGGGCATCCTCTAACTGATAGAGCAGGTCGTTGGTGATGCGGATGGGAATGCCGGCCTCTTTCGACAACTGCATGGCGGTGAGCGGCTCCTGACCATTGTCGAAACGGCGACAGATGATACTCATCAGTATGCCGCACAGAAGCATACGATATCGATGACTTACGTCGGAGGTGCGAGCATCGTAGGCGTAATAGTCGAGATTCTGGCTGGCATAGCACAGCTCGGCACCGAACAGACAGATAGTCCATGAAATCTGCACCCAGAGCATGAACAGCGGAAGGGCGGCAAACGAACCGTAGATGGCATTATAGCTCGACAGGAAAATCTGGGAGTTGACATACACATACTGCAAAGCCTGCATCGCAATGCCGGCAATCAGACCCGGCACAATGACATTTCGGAAGCGCACGTGGGTGTTGGGCATGAACATATACAATGCAACGAAAACAGCCGACATAAACAGATAGGGCGAGGCAGCTATCACAAAACGGATGACAGGGCCGAGAAGCAGATAGTCGGGAGTGCTTTCGGCTATCGTAGCCATGAAGATAGTGAGACCGCCAGAGAGCACAAGGAATATCGGCATAAGGAAGAACATAGCGAGATAGTCGGTGAACGTGCGGAAGAACGAACGCGACTTTTTCACCTGCCAGATTTCATTGAACGTCTGCTCGATATTGCTGACAAGCATCAGAACAGTATATAGCATGAATATCAGTCCGATACCAAGAAATACTCCACTCCTGGTATGGACAAGATAACTGTTGACGAAACCAACTATCACATCGGCAACATCGGGCTGGGAAGAGAGCGCATCGCGAAACCACACCTCGATATACTTGTTGTAGCCGAAGCCACGGGCAATGGCAAAGACAACGGCACAAATTGGCACGATGGCAAGCAGCGAACTATAGGTAAGAGCGGCAGCATGACTGACCACACGCTTTGTGGTGAAGAAACGGACGGCAAGGAGTATTACCTTCAGAATCTCATACATGAAGAACCGCATCGGCGACACATCGCCGGATGATATTCCCCATATATCGGTATCGATGAACTTACGAACCCTCTCTATCATACACCAACTGACAAACAGATAAGAAACAATAAAAAGAGGCAGTGCTCCTGTAAGCCGGGTTCTGTTACCTCTTGAGAGGTGTCTGCCATTTATCTACGATGCAAGTCACCCTGCACCTCAAGCGTTCTACCCTCCATCGTTGTTACGGAGAACATCGGGCGGGCTACCCTCAGACGACGGTTTACATGAACTTGCAGCTCCCAGATGGCACAGCCCGCTGATCACCCAACGGCTGGTGGTCTCTTACACCACCTTCTCACCCTTACCCTTACGGGCGGTCGTTTTCTTCTGCCACTACCCTACTGTCGCCAATAGCTTCTATTTTCGGAAGTGGGATGCCCTGCGCTGCCCGGACTTTCCTCCCGCATCATCGGATGCCGGCGGCAGACCGGAGCACTGCCTTTATATGAAAAGTGCGGCAAAGGTACAACTTTTTTTTCAATTTGCAACCATTATTTCCGGTTTTCTTATTTTTTGGGCATTCAATTTGGATGTCTCAGAATATTTTCGTACCTTTGCACCCCAATAATATAATAAGGTCAAAAAGAAATGATAACAGTAACGAATCTGGCAATACAATTCGGAAAGAAGGTTCTCTATAAAGACGTGAATCTGAAGTTTACAAGTGGAAACATCTACGGCATTATCGGTGCAAACGGAGCAGGAAAGTCAACACTGCTGAGAGCTATCAGCGGTGAACTGGAGCCAAACAAGGGAAGCGTGGAAATGGCACCGGGTGAACGACTCAGCGTGCTTGAGCAGGACCACTTCAAATACGACGCCCACACAGTGATGGACACCGTGCTGATGGGACATCAGCCACTATGGCAGAACATGAAAGAGCGCGAAACTCTTTATGCCAAAGAGGAAATGACAGAGGACGACGGAAACAGGGCTGCAGAGCTTGAAATGGCCTTCGCCGAGATGAACGGATGGGAGGCAGAGAGCGAGGCAGCACAGCTGTTGCAGAACCTTGGAGTGCAAGAGACTCAGCACTATAAGCAGATGAGTGAGATATCGAACAACGAGAAAGTGCGCGTGATGCTTGCAAAAGCTCTCTTCGGGCATCCCGACAACCTGCTACTCGACGAGCCTACCAACGACCTTGACCTCGACACCGTGCAATGGCTTGAAGAATATCTGTCGAACATGGAGCAATGTGTGCTCGTGGTAAGCCACGACCGACACTTCCTCGATGCCGTCAGCACGCAGACCGTGGATATCGACTTCGGAAAGGTGACACTGTTCGCAGGAAACTACTCGTTCTGGTATGAAAGCTCGCAGCTGGCACTGCGTCAGGCACAAAACCAGAAGATGCGTGCCGAGGAGAAACGCAAGCAGCTGGAGGAATTCATACGCCGATTCTCGGCAAACGTGGCAAAATCGAAGCAGACCACATCGCGAAAGAAGATGCTTGAGAAACTGAACGTAGAAGAAATAACGCCGTCAACACGAAAATATCCAGGCATCATATTCCAAATGGAGCGCGAACCGGGAACGCAGATTCTCGAAGTGGAAGGACTGAAAGCCACGGACGCCGACGGAACAGTGCTCTTCGACAACGTAAACTTCACAATCGAGAAAGGACAGAAGACCGTCTTCCTCAGCCATAATCCAAAGGCAATGACCGCACTCTTTGAGATTATCAACGGCAACCGCAAGGCTGACGCTGGAGAATACAAATGGGGAGTGACCATCACGACAGCATATCTGCCGCTCGACAATACAGAATTCTTCCAGAGTGAGATGAATCTGGTGGACTGGCTGTCGCAGTGGGGACCGGGCAACGAGGTGACAATGAAATCGTTCCTGGGACGAATGCTGTTCAAGGAAGAGGATGTGATGAAGCACGTCAACGTGCTCTCAGGAGGCGAGAAGATGCGCTGCATGATTGCACGTATGCAACTGAAGAACGCCAACTGCCTTATTCTCGACACTCCGACAAACCATCTTGACCTTGAATCAATCCAGGCATTCAACAACAACCTCGTGACATTCAAGGGAAACATACTCTTTGCAAGCCACGACCATGAGTTCATAAATACCGTTGCCGACCGAATCATCGAGCTGACACCAAAGGGAACCATCGACAAGCTCATGACATACGACGACTACATATACGACGAGAACATTAAGGAGCTGAAAGCAAAGATGTACGAGTAGTGGCACGATGTTTGCATCAAAACTTCAAATCAATTAAAACAACGCGATTATGGAAGAAAAAGATATGGAAATGAATCAGGAAGAAGAGAACCTGAACCAGGAAACTGACAAAACGGCAGAGGAAACCGAAGTGACAGCTGAAACCGAAAAGACAGAAGAAAGCAAGGAGGACAACGAGGAGACCACCAAGGAGCCGACATTAGAAGAGCAAATAGAGATTTACAAAGACAAATACTTACGCTCGGTTGCCGAGTTCGACAACTACCGTAAGCGCACGCTGAAGGAAAAAGCCGAGCTTATTCTCAACGGCAGCGAAAAGACCATCACAGCCATACTGCCCGTTCTCGACGACATGGAACTGGCCATCAAGAACGGAGAAAAAACCGACGACCCGAAGGTGCTCAAGGAGGGAATGGAACTGATTTACCACAAGTTCATGAAAACATTGTCGGGCCTCGGGGTTAACCAGATAGAAACTGCTGACGCCGACTTCAACACCGACGAGCACGAGGCTGTGGCTATGGTTCCCGGCATGGGCGACGACAAAAAAGGAAAGGTGATTGACTGCATACAAACCGGATATAAACTGAACGACAAAGTAATTCGCCACGCAAAAGTGGCTGTAGGACAATAAAATGGCACAGAAGAGAGACTACTATGAGGTGCTAGGTGTTGACAAAAACGCTACCGAAGACCAGATAAAGAAGGCGTACCGCACCATAGCAATCAAATATCACCCCGATCGCAATCCCGGAGACAAGAATGCCGAGGAGAAATTCAAGGAGGCAGCAGAAGCTTACGACGTGCTGCACGACCCACAGAAACGACAGCAGTACGACCAGTTCGGATTCGACGGCCCGGCAGGTGCAGGATTCGGAGGATTCGGCGCAAGCATGAACATGGACGACATCTTCTCGATGTTTGGCGACGTATTCGGAGGAGGAGCAGGATTCGGAGGATTCGGAAGCAGCTCACGCCGCCGACCGCAAAAGCACCGCGGAAGCGACTTGCGGCTGAAGGTGAGACTGACACTTGAAGACGTATCGCTCGGAGTGACTAAGAAATTCAAGCTGCGCAAAGACGTGGCGTGCTCACACTGCGGAGGTACAGGCTCTGCCGACGGCGGACTGATGGACGACTGCCCAACATGCCACGGTTCTGGCATTATCACACACACCACGCAGAGCATCTTCGGAATGATGCAGACACAGGGAATATGCCCCACATGCGAAGGTCGCGGAAAAGTGATAAAGAACAAATGCAAGGAATGCGGAGGCACAGGTGTGCAGAAAGGCGAGGAAGTGGTTGAGATTAAAATCCCCGCCGGCGTTGCCGAAGGCATGATAGTAAACGTTCCGGGAAAAGGTAATGCAGGACATAACAACGGCATTCCGGGCGATATTCAAGTGCTCGTAGAAGAAGAAGACAACGACACATTCGTTCGCGACGGTAATAACCTGATATACAATCTGCTGCTCGACTTCCCTACAGCAGCACTCGGAGGCGAAGTAGAAATTCCTACCATCAGCGGACGTAAACTGAAGATAAAGCTCGAAGGAGGAACACAGCCCGGCAAGACGTTGCGTCTGCGCGGAAAAGGACTGCCTGCCGTACAGGGCTATGGCTCAGGCACCGGCGACATGGTAGTAAACATCAGCGTGTATATACCAAAGACTCTCAGCAGGGATGAGAAAGAGGCCATAGAGAGTTTCCGCAACAGCGACAATTTCAAAGGAGATGCCTCGACAAAGCAGTCAATATTCAAGAAGTTCAAGAACTATTTCTCATAACACATGAACTATCAAGAGACCACTGAATATCTGTTCAACCAGATGCCCATGTTTGAACGACAGGGAACCGAAGGATACAAGCCGGGCTTGGACAACACCCTGGCATTGGATGAGCATTTCGAACATCCTCACCGAAAGTTCAGAAGCATACATATTGCCGGAACTAACGGAAAAGGCTCGTGCTCACACATGATTTCAGCAATGCTCCAGCAATGCGGTTACAAAGTCGGTCTCTACACATCGCCGCATCTCGTGGATTTCAAGGAACGAATACGGATCAACGGGAAACCCATCGACGAACAGTATGTGGTAGAATTCGTAGAAGATGAAAAGAGCTTCTTCGAGCCGTTGCATCCATCGTTCTTCGAAGTCACCACAGCCTTGGCATTCAAATATTTTGCCGATAATGACGTGGACATTGCCGTCGTCGAAGTGGGGCTCGGAGGCAGACTCGACTGCACGAATATAATTACCCCTATCCTATCGATAATCACCAACATAAGCTACGACCACACACAGTTTCTCGGCGACACGCTTGCGAAAATAGCATCCGAAAAAGCAGGAATAATAAAGAAGAACGTACCGATAATCATCGGAGAGAGCTTGGATGAAACGCGACCGGTGTTCATTGCAAAAGCAGAGGAAATGGAAGCACCCATACATTTTGCAGAAGATGAGCGCGAGGTGCTTTCAGTAGAAAACAATCCCGAAGGAGGACTGACTACCAAAACAATTGATCTGGGAATTATTCCATGCGAGCTGGGAGGAACCTATCAAGAGAAAAACATCAATACCGTGCTTATAGCACTGAAATACCTGGCAAAGATGGGATATCTTGCAGACATTACACCCGGCAGACCTATAGAGACGCTTACAGAGGAGTTGAAATACTCTTTGACACACATCACAGAACTCACAGGACTTATGGGACGCTGGCAGATGGTAAAGCTTAGTCCGCGCGTGGTATGCGATACAGCACACAACGTTGCAGGATGGCAATATATCAGCCAAATGCTCGAAAATATCAAATGTGCACAGATGCACATCGTCTTCGGAATGGTTAACGACAAAGACATCGAAAGCGTGGTGAAACTGCTGCCCGCAAACGCGCTCTACTATTTCACACGAGCCAACAACAGCCGCTCCATACCGGAAGAGACTCTGAGGCTACTGGCTCTGCAAAGAGGTATCTACGGCGCAACGTTCCACACAGTGGAAGAAGCATACAAAGCAGCTCAGCACGCTGCCAAACACGACGACTTCATCTTTATAGGAGGCAGCAACTATATTGTGGGAGAGTTCTTGAAAAAATGCATTTAAACATTTTTAATACTCTATTTTGAGTTTTTTTCGCTTTTTCGCTTGCTTATATCGTTTTTTTTGAGTTACTTTGCATCAACATCAGTAACTAATAAAACAAAGATATGGCAAATACTACAGAAAATGCGAATCTTTGTGGTCTGAACAGACAAGACTTTCAGGCCACTGTCAATGGCAAGAAAACAGACCTTTACATTCTCCGCAACCGTAAAGGATTTGAAGTGGCAATAACAAACTATGGAGGCGCAATCTGTGCAATCATGGTTCCTGACAGGGATGGCAACGTTGCCAACGTCATTCAAGGACACGACAACATTCAAGACGTAATCAACTCACCGGAACCATTTCTATCTACACTTATCGGACGATTCGGAAACCGCATTGCCAAGGGAATGTTCACGCTCAACGGCAAAGAATACCAGCTGGCCATCAACAACGGACCGAACGCACTGCATGGAGGTCCAACAGGATTCCACACACGTATTTGGGATGCACGGCAGATGGGACCGCGCTCACTTGCGCTTCATCGCAAGAGTTCGTACGGAGAAGAAGGATTCACTGGCGAAATTGATGTTACCGTAGAATTCACATTCACCGATGATAATGAACTGGTTATCGAATACCTCGCCACAACAAACAAAAAAACTATCATCAACCTGACCCATCACGGATTCTTCAGTCTGGCAGGAATTGCAAACCCCACACCTACCATCGACGACCTTGAATGCGAAATCAACGCCGACTTCTTCATCCCCATCGACAATACATCTATTCCGACAGGCGAAATACTCAAAGTTGAGGGAACACCATTCGACTTCCGCACAACAAAGCCTGTGGGCAGGGATATTGATGCCGACGACCAGCAGATAAAGAACGGTGCAGGCTATGACCACTGCTTCGTGCTAAACAAGAAAGAAGAGGGAGAATTAAGCTTTGCAGCCAAGATACGTGATCCTAAGAGCGGACGCACAATGGAAGTATATACCACTGAACCGGGCGTTCAAGTCTATACCGACAACTGGGCCGACGGATATGCAGGACAGCATGGTGCCACATTCCCACGCCGCTCGGCTATTTGCTTCGAATGCCAGCATTTCCCCGACTCACCAAACCGTCCATATTTCCCAAGTGTCATACTGCGTCCCACAGAGCAGTACAAACAGAAAACTATCTATAAGTTCGGGGTGGAATAAGATTATTAAGAACCTAACCACCCAGCGTAGGATAGACTTAAAATAAAAAATAAAGAATAATGTCACAAAAACAAACCCCGAACTATACGTTCGCACTAATCGTTGTGTTCATTGTATGCTTCCTCATCGGATTCATCACAACCATGAACAACTCAATGATTGCTTTCTGTTCGAAAGCTTTCGACCTCACAGCCCAACAGGGTCAGTATGTTAACTCAGCCTTCTACGGTGCCTATCTGCTTGCAATTCCTTTCTCACTCCTCATGAGCAAGATTGGTTACAAAGGAACACTTATTCTTGGTTTAGCTGTTGCAGGTATAGGTTTCGTTATCAACTCGTTAGGTATTGATGCAGCTATTACAGCCCAAGGCAATGTCTATGCAGTATTCCTCAGTTCAATGTGCCTCGTGGCCATGGGAGTAGTGATGCTGCAAAATGTAGCAAACCCTTACGTGATGGTGCTCGGTTCACCAGAGAAAGGTGCATTCCGCATGACACTCTCACAGGCTCTGAACTCAGTTGCAACAACGGTTGCTCCTATCTTTATCACAACCGTAATTATTGCAGGCAAGGAGCCGGCTCCCGAGCTGGTGCCAGGTCCGTTCCTCGGACTTGGAATCTTCACTCTGCTAATCTGTCTCATCCTTGTATTTCTGAAACTGCCGAAGATTGATGAAGGTAAGCAGAGCGAAGAAGCAGGCGAGAAACTGGTGGAGAAATCCAGTGTGTTTGCTTATCCTCACGTGTGGCTCGGAGCACTCGGAATATTTATGTACATGGGTGTAGAGATTGGAGTTCCTTCGATGTTGCCCTACCGTTTCCGCGAGCTTGGAATTAACGATTCTGACATTGTTACATCATATCTGGCATTCTATTGGGGCGGAATGATGGTTGGTCGTTTTGCCGGTGCTGCCATACTTGCTAAGTTCGAGCCTCGAAAATTGCTCACGGCATGTCTGTGCCTCGGTGCTGCATGTATCGCTTTGTCGCTTGTATTTGCAAGCAGCATGATCGGTATCTGGCTGATGCTTGCCGCAGGCCTGTTCCACTCTGTAATGTGGCCCCTCATATTCAATCTTGGATTGCAGAAGCTGGGCCGCCACACTAAAGCCGCTTCAGGTGTCATCAACACTGGCGTTATCGGTGCTGCTATGCTCATGCCGGTAATGGGCGCCATGGTTGACGCAACGGGAGTAATCATCGCTATGTGCCTTATGTTCGTGTTCTACGCATACATCATCTGGTTCTGCAACTGGGGCTCAAAGATTGGCATTGAATAACAAAAATATAAAACATAAAAATTAAATAATATGGTAGATATTGAATTTGTTAGAAGCCGCTTCATCAAGCACTTCGACGGAAAAACAGGAAATGTATATGCTTCTCCAGGCCGTATTAACCTCATTGGCGAACACACCGACTATAACGGTGGATTCGTGTTCCCTGGAGCAGTAGATAAAGGAATCGTTGCCGAGATGCGTGCCAACGATACAGAAGACACAGTGATGGCATACGCCATCGACCTTAAAGATCGTGTTGACTTTAAACTTGGCGATCCGGCAGGGCCGAAGGCATCATGGGCACGCTACATCTATGGTATCGCACTAGAGATGAAGAAACTGGGCGTTCCCGTGAAAGGCTTCAACATAGCTTTCGCAGGTGATGTGCCACTGGGTGCCGGTATGTCCTCATCGGCTGCCATGGAGAGCTGTTTTGCCTGCGGTCTGAACGACATCTTCGGAGAGAATAAAGTTTCTCAGTGGGACATGGTGCTCGCTGGACAAGCAACAGAGCATAACTACTGCGGTGTGAACTGTGGTATCATGGATCAGTTTGCAAGCGTATTCGGCAAGGCAGGCTGTCTGATGCGCCTCGACTGCCGCAGCCGCGAGTTTGAATACTTCCCCTTCAAGCCAGATGGCTACCGTCTCGTGCTGCTCGACTCCGTGGTGAAGCACCAGCTGGCAGGTTCGCCTTACAACGACCGACGCAATTCATGCGAGAATGTAGTTAAGCACATTGCAGCCAAGCATCCAGAGGGCAAGTTCGAAACATTGCGTGACTGCACTTGGGAACAGCTTGAAGAAGTTAAGAACGAGGTAGGCGCTGAAGACTACAGCCGTGCCAAGTTCGTTCTCGGCGAGAAAGACCGAGTGCTTGCAGTCTGCGATGCTCTTACCGAAGGAGACTACGAGAAGGTTGGCGAGATGATGTACAAGACTCACGAAGGTCTGTCGAAAGACTACGAGGTGAGCTGCGAAGAGCTTGATTTCCTCAACGACATTGCTAAGGAATGCGAAGTAACAGGTTCGCGCATCATGGGCGGTGGCTTTGGCGGCTGCACCATCAACCTTGTACGCAACGACCTCTACAAGAAATTCATTGATACAGCAAAGAAGAAGTTCAACGAAAAATACGGTCACGAGCCAAAAGTTTACGACGTAGTTATCGGCGACGGTTCACGCAGGCTGTGCTGACAAAAAGCACACACTACGCAGTGTGACAAAATCAACCTACATAACGGAAGAGGACATTTTAAAAACGTCCTCTTCTTTTTTATATTTAACGAAACAACATATCCCCCAAAATAGTATTTCACACAAATAGGATTGCAAGAATAGTGTGATTTGCACACTTCAATAAAAAATATTGCTATAAAATTTGTTTTATTCAAAATTAAATTGTAATTTTACACCCAAAATAAAGCAAAATTATTTAATTACTAAAAACAATAAACAATGAAGAACCTAAAATGTGTTATCTACGGTGGCATTACTCTTGCAATGTTAGCCGCTTGCGCATCGCCTGCTGAACAGAGTACAAAGACCATATCCGGTCTTGATCCAGCAAAATTTGATAGTACTATCAATGAGAAACCTGTCAAATTGTACACTCTCAAAAATCAAAACGGCATGGAGGTATGTATCACGAACTACGGTGGTAGAGTAGTGTCACTTGTTGTTCCCGACAAGGACAACAAACCCACAGACGTAGTGTTGGGTTACGACAACCTGGCTCAATATGCCGACACAATCAACTCCCCCTCTGACTACGGCGCAAGCGTTGGACGCTATGCCAACCGCATTAACGACGGTAAGATAACCATAAACGATACAGTTTATCAGCTTCGCCAGAATGACTGTGGTAATGGTGCGAAACACTGTCTGCACGGTGGAGGGAATACAGGATGGATGCACCAAGTGTATGATGTTATCGAGGCTAATGACTCTGTTCTGAAGCTTCAAATTATCGCTCCCGATGGCGAAAATGGTTTCCCGGGCGAAGTTACGGCTATAACAACCTATACGGTGAAAGCCGACAACACTCTTGACATTACATGGGAGGCAACAACTACGAAGCCAACTATCATCAACCAAACCAATCACAATTACTACAACCTAAACGGCGACCTGTCTAAAGAGGGTACCGACATGATTCTATACGTCAACGCCGACAACTTCACACCCTCAGACGCTTCTTACATGACTACAGGCGAGATTACTTCGGTAGAAGGAACACCGATGGATTTCCGTACACCTGCCGCAATCGGTGAAAAAATGGATACATCGTATGTATATATAAAGAATGCCACTGGCTACGATCACAACTGGTGTCTGAACACCTACAAGGACGGCAAGGGCGATGATACTCAGGTATGCGCAAGCCTCTACTCTCCTAAAACCGGCATCTTCATGGAGATGTTCACCAACGAGCCAGGTGTACAGGTATATACCGGCAATTTCCAAGGCAATGGTGTTCCAGGCAAGTTCGGCGTTCTTTATCCCAAGCATGTAAGCGTATGCCTTGAGAGCCAGAAATACCCCGACAGTCCCAACAAAAAACAGTGGGCAAGCCCCATACTTAATCCCGGCGAGAAATATTTCAGCCATGCAGCCTACAGGTTCTCTATAAAGTAATATTATAGTATATATAATAATGTATATAATATGAAGACTTCAGACACAGGCAGCCGCAGTTACCTCATAGCCATAGTAATGGTGGCAGTACTCGGCGGACTGCTTTTCGGCTACGACACTGCAGTAATCTCCGGAGCAGAAAAGGGACTTCAAGCATTCTTCTCGAATGCGAGCGATTTCCAGCACACTGATGCCATGCACGGTTTCACTTCATCGTCAGCACTCATCGGCTGTATCATAGGCTCTGCACTTTCCGGCCTACTTGCTACCCGACTCGGACGTAAGCGTTCACTCATCCTCGCTGGAATACTTTTCTTTATCTCCGCCTTAGGAAGCATGGAACCCGAGTTTTTATTCTTCGAGCATGGCGTTCCTGCCTACAACCTTCTAATTGCGTTCAACATCTACCGTATAATAGGCGGTGTGGGCGTTGGACTAGCCTCTGCCATCTGTCCAATGTATATCGGCGAGGTTGCCCCCTCGAATATTCGCGGAATGCTCGTAAGCTGGAACCAATTTGCAATCATCTTTGGCCAACTTGTGGTTTATTTCGTCAATTTCTTCATCCTCGGCGACCATATTCAGCCACTTGTTGAAGATATGGGCAAGGGATTTGCAGCAATAGCTCCTAATGCCCAGTGGACGGTATCTACCGGCTGGCGCTATATGTTCGGGAGCGAGGCCGTCCCCGCCGGACTCTTTACATTGCTCATCTGCTTCGTTCCCGAGACTCCGCGTTATCTCGTTATGATTGGCGAAGACAATAAAGCCCTCGCAATCCTCAGCCGTATCAACGGCACGTCTAAAGCTCAGCAGATTCTCCAAGACATCAAGGATACCATCACGGAAAAGACAGAAAAACTGTTCACATACGGATGGCTCTGTATCTTTGTGGGTATAATGCTCTCCGTGTTCCAGCAAGCAGTAGGCATCAATGCCGTTCTCTACTATGCACCCCGTATCTTCGGAGACATGGGTATGGACAATCCGATGATGCTCACAGTATTTATGGGCGTGGTAAACATTCTGTTCACCCTCGTAGCAGTGTTCACCGTCGAGCGTTGGGGTCGTAAGCCACTTCTCATCTGGGGTTCGCTCGGCATGGCTCTTGGAGCCTTTGGTGTTGCCATATCCTTCGGGCATGAGGGGATGGAGTTCGTCACAGCCGCATCCATCATCGTGTATTCCGCCTCATTCATGTTCTCGTGGGGCCCCATCTGCTGGGTACTCATTGCCGAGATTTTTCCCAATACCATTCGTGGTGCTGCCGTGGCCATTGCCGTTGCGTTCCAATGGATATTCAATTTCATTGTGTCATCGTCGTTCGTGCCTATGTTCAACATGCACCTTACCGATGGTGACGACTTCGGTCACTGGTTCACATACGGACTCTACGGCGTGATATGCATTATCGCAGCAGTCTTCGTATGGAAATTGGTACCAGAGACGAAGGGTAAGACACTGGAGGACATGACAAAGTTATGGCATAGCCAAAAGAAATGAAACAATTATAAAAAGAAATAGTAAAACTATAAAACGAAAATCAAAATGAATTGGAGTTCACATGAATTCATCTGGCTCGATTGGGTCGTACTTGCCCTCGGCCTATGTGGCGTGGTGGCCGCCGTATGGTATGCCATCTGGAAAGACAAGAAAGCTCAGCAAGGCGAAGACTCGTCGGCATACCTTTTCGGAAAAGGAGAGCCTTGGTATGTAATCGGAATGGCCATCTTCGCCGCCAACATCGGATCTGAGCATCTTGTTGGTCTTGCCGGCACCGGTGCCAAGGACGGCGTTGGAATGGCACACTGGGAAATGCAGGGATGGATGATTCTCATTCTCGGCTGGCTGTTCGTTCCTTTCTATCAGTTGCTCATCAACAAGATGGGAAAGATCATTACGATGCCCGACTTCCTGAAGTTCCGCTACACCCAACGCACTGGTTCGTGGCTTAGCATCATCACCCTCGTGGCCTACGTTCTTACAAAGGTTTCAGTCACTGCATTCACCGGCGGAATTTTCTTCAAGTATCTGCTTGGCATACCGTTCTGGTATGGAGCCATTGGGCTTATTGCAATTACCGCAGTGTTCACCGTCTTCGGAGGAATGAAGGGAGTAATGACACTGTCGTCAATCCAGACTCCAATTCTTATTGTAGGCTCCTTCCTTGTGCTCTTCCTCGGACTGTCAGCTCTCGGCGACGGCAGCATCACGCAGGGATGGGAAAATATGATGGCAGCCTGCAATGCCGCACATGATGGCTACGGCACCACTCACATGTTCCACACCAACCCCGGCGATCCTATGTATCCACAATTCCCGGGCTACGTAGTATTCTTAGGAGCTTCGATCATCGGTTTTTGGTATTGGTGTACTGACCAGCACATCGTTCAGCGTGTACTCGGCCAAGTACCGGGCGAGGACAATGCCAAGGTAATAGCTCGCGCGCGTCGTGGTACTATCGCAGCAGGTTTCTTCAAGATTCTACCCTGCTTTATGTTCCTCATCCCCGGAATGATTGCATACGCACTGTCGCTCAAAACCGGAAGTGGCATTGAAATGGACATCACAAACCATGAATCAACCGACGGTGCCTTTGCCATGATGGTGAAGAACATCTTACCCGCCGGTATCAAGGGAATCGTTACCATTGGTTTCGTATGCGCACTCGTGGCTTCTCTGGCAGCATTCTTCAACAGCTGTGCGACATTGTTTACAGAAGACTTCTACAAACCGATGAAGAAAGGAAAGAGTGAAGCTCATTATGTATTCGTAGGGCGCATGGCAACTGTCGTTGTTGTGCTGCTGGGTCTGGCATGGATGCCGATTATGATGAACATGGGTAATCTCTACTCTTATCTTCAGGACATACAGTCGCTCATTGCTCCAGCCATGGTTGCTGTGTTCACATTAGGTATCTTCTCCAAAAAGATTACTCCGAAAGCCGGTGAATGGGGACTTATCGGAGGTTTCCTCATCGGAATGGTACGTCTCATAACAAACGTCATAACCGATTCTGGCAAGGCAGTGATGGATGGTGCGTTCTGGGATGCCACCGCTTGGTTCTGGCAGACCAACTGGCTCATCTTCGAATGCTGGCTCCTCGTCTTCATCATCCTGTTGATGATTTGCGTTAGCTGCTTCACACCTGCTCCATCGAAAGAGCAGATTGACGCCATAACCTTCAGCGCCGACTTCAAGAAGAGCATCAGCGAAAGCTGGGGCATCTGGGATATTGTCGGCACATTGGTGGTTATAGGACTCTGCGGCTGTTTCTATGCTTACTTCTGGTAATAAAAACAATGAATTACTATAACGCACACTCCAAACTATGGGTGTCGGTCGATTGTATCGTCTTCGGCTTCGATGAGAACAGACTTAAGGTTCTCATCGGACGCCGACAGATGGATCCTGGACGCGGCGAGTGGAGCCTCTATGGGGGCTTTGTCGGCGAAGACGAGAGTCTCGACGATGCAGCAAGCCGCGTTCTCTACTCCCTCACCGGTCTGCGAAACCGTTACATGCGCCAAATAGGAGCTTACGGCAACGTGAACCGCGACCCAGGCGACCGTGTCGTCTCAGTAGCCTACTATGCTTTCATCAGCGTCAACGACTATGATAACAAGCTGTTGCAGAAACACAACGTTGAATGGGTTGACATCAACGATATGCCTCAGATGTATTCCGACCACAACACGATGGTCGATGATGCACTGCAGATAATACGTCGCAAGATAAGCACCGCACCTATTGGTTTCAATCTCCTTCCGAGTCTGTTCACGCTGACACAGTTGCAAAAGCTCTACGAGGCAATTCTCAACACAGAGCTCGACAAGCGCAATTTCCGCAAGCGCATCAAGGAGATGGACTTCATCGAGAAAACCGAGCTTAAGGACAAATTGTCATCAAAACGCGGTGCATTCTACTACCGTTTCAACAAGAAAGCCTATACTGAAGATTCTAATTTTAAACTATAAAGTCATGTTAGAAGAACTAAAACAAAAAGTATTCAAAGCCAATCTTGATTTGGTAAAACAGGGTTTGGTAATATTCACATGGGGCAACGTTTCCGGCATTGATCGCGAGAAGGGTCTCGTTGTTATTAAACCGTCGGGCGTTGACTACGACGTAATGAAGGCCGACGACATGGTTGTCGTTGATCTCGAAACAGGCAAAGTAGTGGAAGGCAATCTCAATCCCTCCAGCGATACTCCAACACATCTTGTATTATACAAGGCATTCCCCAACATTCAAGGAGTGGTACATACCCACTCCACATACGCTACGGCATTCGCTCAGGCAGGGCGCGACATCCCTAACATCGGCACCACCCACGCCGACTATTTCTACAAGGACATCCCATGCACCCGCGACATGACAAAGGCAGAAGTTGAGGGCAACTACGAATTAGAGACGGGCAACGTCATTGTGGATGAGATTCTGAACATCCGCAAGATCAATCCCGACCACACTCCTGCCGTTTTAGTTAAGAACCACGGTCCGTTCTCATGGGGAACGTCTCCCGACAATGCTGTATATAACGCAAAGGTGATGGAGCAGTGTGCAAAGATGGCATTCGTTTCATTCTCGGTTAATCCGAACACAACAATGAACCCTCTTCTCGTTGAGAAACACTATAACCGCAAACACGGTCCTAACGCTTACTACGGTCAGAAAGGTCAAAAACATTAATTAACTATTATAAAACTAAAAAACAATGATTAAAGGATTTGAGAATTATGAAATTTGGTGGGTAACAGGTGCACAACTTCTTTACGGAGGCGACGCAGTCGTTCAGGTAGATGCCCACTCTAAGGAAATGGTAGAGGGTCTGAATGCTTCCGGCATTATCCCTATTAAGGTGGTTTATAAAGGAACGGCAAACTCTTCAAAAGAAGTAGAAGCCGTGATGAAGGCAGCCAACAACGACGACAAATGTGTGGGTATCATCACTTGGATGCACACCTTTTCGCCTGCCAAGATGTGGATTAAGGGACTGCAGGATCTTCACAAACCCCTACTCCACTTCCATACCCAATACAACGCCGAGATTCCTTGGGACACGATGGATATGGACTTCATGAACCTGAACCAGTCAGCTCATGGCGACATCGAGTTCGGTCATATCTGCACCCGTATGCGCATTCCCCGCAAGGTCGTATGCGGCTACTGGAAGGACGAGGCTGCCCAGAAACAGATTGCCGTTTGGGCTCGCGTAGCTGCCGGCGTAGCCGATGCTCACAATGTGCGCTGCCTGATGTTCGGTATGAATATGAACAACGTGGCCGTTACCGATGGTGACCGCGTAGAGTTCGAGCAGCGTCTTGGATATCATGTTGATTACTATCCCGTCAGCTCTCTGATGGAATACTTCAAAAAAGTGACCGACGCCGAGGCCGATGCTCTTGTGGAAGAGTACAAGAAAGAATATACTATCAAGATCGACGAAAGTGGTGAGGAGGTATATTGGCAGAAGGTGAAGAACGCTGCTAAAGCAGAAATTGCCCTGCGCCGCGTACTGAAGGACGAGGGTGCTACTGCCTTCACCACTAACTTCGACGATTTGGGCGATGCTGACATCGATGCTCCTGATTTCTGTGGCTTCGATCAGATTCCCGGCCTTGCTTCACAGCGCCTTATGCAGGAGGGTATCGGTTTCGGTGCCGAGGGTGACTGGAAGACAGCTTGTCTGTATCGCACACTTTGGATTATCTCTCAGGGTCTGCCCACCGGTTGCTCATTCCTCGAGGACTACACGCTCAACTTTGCCGGCGACCGCTCTTCTTGCCTTCAGAGCCACATGCTTGAGGTATGTCCGCTCATCGCTACCGACAAGCCCAAGCTCGAGGTTCACTTCCTCGGCATCGGTATCCGCAAGCAGCAGACCGCTCGTCTGGTGTTCACCTCAAAGGTTGGTCGTGGTATCAAGGCTACCGTTGTTGACTTGGGCAACCGCTTCCGCCTGATCAGTCAGGAGGTTGAATGCATCGAACCGAAGCCCATGCCCAACCTGCCTGTTGCCAGTGCTCTGTGGGTTCCCCAGCCCACATTCGAGATTGGCGCCGGAGCATGGATTCTCGCTGGCGGTACCCACCACAGTGCATTCTCCTACGACCTCACTGAGGAGTACTGGGCAGACTTCGCTGAAATCACTGGCATCGAGTATGTTCGCATCAACAAGCAGACCAACATTGCCGACTTCAAGCAGACGCTGCAGAACAACGAAATGTATTACATGCTCAGCAAGGCGCTTCGTTAATTGATAATAATTGATAATTATGACAGCAAAAGACACTATTCAGCAGGGTAAAGCCGTTCTCGGAATTGAGTTCGGCTCTACCCGCATAAAGGCTGTTCTCATCGACGAAGACTACAAACCGATAGCACAAGGAGCTCACGAATGGGAGAACCAACTCGTAGATGGTCTGTGGACCTACTCCATCGAAGCCATCTGGTATGGTCTGCAAGACTGCTACGCCGACCTTCGCAAGAATGTTATGTCGGAGTACGGCGTCGAGATAGAGATACTGGCCGGCATCGGTATCTCAGCCATGATGCACGGCTATATGGTATTCAACGACAAGAATGAGATTCTTGTACCTTTCCGCACCTGGCGCAACACAAATACAGGCAAGGCAGCCAAGGCATTATCTGAACTCTTCGTTTATAACATCCCTTTACGATGGAGTATCAGCCACCTCTACGAAGCCATCCTCGACAACGAGGAGCACGTTCACGACATCGCGTTCCAGACCACGCTTGCCGGATATATCCACTGGCAGCTCACAGGCGAGAAGGTGCTCGGTGTTGGCGATGCCTCCGGCATGATGCCAGTTGACCCTGAGACGAAGACCTACAATGCCACGATGGTAGCTCGTTTCAACAAGTCCATCGAGAAATACGGTTTCCCATGGACTGTTCTCGACATTTTCCCTCGTGTTCTTGTTGCAGGCGAGAATGCCGGCTTCCTTACTCAGGAGGGTGCCAAGCGTCTCGACATCAGCGGTCATCTTAAAGCCGGCATCCCATTCTGTCCTCCCGAGGGCGATGCCGGAACAGGAATGGCAGCCACAAACGCTGTTAAACAGCGCACGGGTAACGTATCGGCCGGAACATCATCATTCTCGATGATTGTACTCGAAAAAGACTTGTCAAAACCATACGAGCCTATCGACATCGTCACCACTCCCGACGGCAGTCTTGTTGCAATGGTTCACTGCAACAACTGCACAAGCGATATCAATGCATGGGTGGGCATCTTCCGCGAGTTCGAAGAACTTATGGGTATCAAGGTTGATATGAACGAACTCTATGGCAAACTGTTCAACAAGGCTCTTGAGGGCGATGCCGACTGCGGCGGCATATTGTCTTACAATTATGTCAGCGGCGAACCGGTAACGGGTCTTGCCGATGGTCGTCCGCTCTTTGTTCGCTCTGCCAACGACAAGTTCAATCTGGCTAACTTCATGCGTGCCCACCTCTACGGTGCCATCGGTGTGCTGAAGATTGGCAACGATATTCTTCTGAAGGAAGAGCATGTCAAAGTTGACCGTATCACCGGCCACGGCGGCTATTTCAAGACTCCCGGCGTTGGTCAGCGTATGCTGGCAGCCGCCCTCAACTCACCGATTTCAGTGATGGATACGGCAGGCGAAGGTGGAGCGTGGGGTATAGCCTTGCTTGCAGCATACGTTGTGAGCAATCCTGACGGTCTGAATCTTGCCGACTGGCTTGAGACTAAAGTCTTTGGTGGAAACACCGGTGTAGAGATTGCTCCTAATGCCGATGATGTTGCGGGCTTTAACCGCTACATTGAAAGCTACAAGGCCGGTCTTGCCATCGAGCATACCGCCTGCGAATCAAAGAAATAAATTCAATAGCAAACTGTCAAACGAGGGCGAGCCATTACGTAGGCTCGCCCTCGTTATTTACTTTTCAACCATTCGGAACATTGTTCAGCGCACCGCTCTCCGTCAACACCGGCCGAGACGATGCCGCCAGCATATCCCGCCCCCTCTCCGCAAGGGAAGAGGCCTTCGAGACCGACGTGCATCAGCGTATCGCGATTGCGCAATATACGCACCGGCGATGATGTTCGCGTTTCAACGGCAATCATCACAGCCTCATTTGTGAGAAAACCGTGTGATGTCTTTCCGAACGCCTTGAATCCCTCTTTGAGCCGTCTTCCTATTGATTGCGGCAGCCAGAAATGCAATGGCGACGGAATCAGTCCCGGTGCATACGACGATTTGGGTAGGTCGTAACTCAGCCGTCCGTTGACAAAATCGGCCATACGTTGCGCAGGAGCCGTCTGCTTCATGTTTCCCTGCTGCCAGCAGTCGCGTTCCAGACGTTCTTGGAATTCAAGCATTTTCAGCTGTCCGTTTCCATCGGTAATGTCTTCCGGTCGTATCTCTACCACCATGCCACTGTTGCTCCACTGTCCGGAACGGTTGCTCGGACTCATTCCATTGACCACTATCTGCTGAGGTCCTGTTGCAGAAGGAATAACGAAGCCTCCCGGACACATGCAGAACGAATACACGCCTCGTCCGTCAACCTGAGTGACAAACGAATACTCGGCAGCAGGCAGATAGCGTCCCCGTCCCTGACGGCTGTGATACTGTATCTGGTCTATGAGCATCGAAGGATGCTCAAGTCTCACCCCCACAGCAATTCCTTTTGCCTCAATCTCTATATTGGCGTCGGCAAGATAGCGATAGACATCACGTGCAGAGTGTCCTGTGGCGAGGATGACGGGACCTTTGTAATTGACAATCGACAATTGGTTGTTAACAGTTTTCTGCGCCTCTATGCCAATAACCGTTCCTGTATCTACGAGCAGCCGTGTCATCTTCGTCTGAAAATGCACTTCGCCTCCACAATTTATGATGGTGTTGCGCATGTTCTCTATCACCCTCGGCAATTTGTCGGTGCCGATATGAGGATGGGCATCGGCAAGAATAGCCGTCGATGCCCCATGCTGGCAAAACACATTCAGTATTTTCTCAGTATTACCACGTTTCTTGCTGCGAGTGAACAGCTTTCCATCAGAATAAGCACCTGCCCCACCCTCCCCGAAACAGTAGTTGCTCTCGGGATCAACCTTCTGAGTCTTGGTTATCAGCGAGAGATCTTTCTTTCGCTCGTGCACATCCTTTCCTCTCTCAACGACTATCGGTCGTACACCGAGTTCAATAAGCCTAAGTGCGGCAAAGAGTCCTCCCGGTCCTGCACCGACAACGACCACTTCCCGACAGTCGGACACATCGCGGTATTCCGTGTGCTGATACTCATCGTCCGTCGGCTGTTCGTTGATAAACGCTCGCACCTTCAGATTCACAATTATTTGTCTCTGTCGTGCATCGATGCTACGTCGCAGAACCCTCATAGCTGTGATGGTCCGCTCATCGAATCCATACTCTTCAGCAACATGCTTCCGCAACCTCTGCTCGTTGGCAGCAGTGTCTGGTGTTACACGCAGCTGATATTCCTGTATCATAACTTTATTTTCTTTTTTGCTGTCTTGCTCTCGTTGTGTATTCGGTTGAGGGCAGTCACCACATATGTATATTTCGTCTTGCCATCGTAATATGGAAGTTTGTAGTAAGTGTCTGTTGTGATTGCCACAATTTTTGTTGCGTCGTTCAAGTCTGTTTTCTCGCCGTTAGCGAAACGATAAATCACATATTCCGCTGCTTTGTCTGCCCATGACTTATCCTTCGCCGGAGTCCAAAACAGCACATAGTCGGAGTCTATCCACATGGCTTTCAGCTTTTTCACCTTTCCCGGTGCTTTTCTTTCGATGAAAGTCATCGATGGCTGCAACGCCGGAGTCTTCCAGTATTTATTAGCAAGCAGCGAAGCATAGTTTCCCACATTATCACAAGCTACCTTTGAATACCACAGCACAGTACCGTCAACGTTGACCAACTGTCTGTGCAAAGCGTATTTTGCGGGCTGTTGGTTCTGGTTTGGGTTGTTGGGGTCGGAGTTTTTCACCGTTCGCTCTATATCCTCTCCGATAAACAGCGGACGGTTTGCTGCATTTTTGTTCCACCAGTGTATCAGCTCGTCATAGTCGGCCGCCTTGTGTCCGATCTCCCAGTACAGCTGCGGCACGTTATAGTCAATCCAACCATTGTTCACCCATTTTAGCACATCGGCATAGAGGTCGTCGTAGTTCTGCAGTCCGTTTGTATTACTGCCGTTCGGGTCATTTTTTTTGTTTCGGTATATTCCGAATGGCGACACTCCGAACTTTACCCACGGCTTCACTCTACGAATAGTCTCGTGCAGTGCCTTTATCAGCAAATCTACATTATATCTCCTCCAGTCGCCTTTGTCGGCAATTCCATTACTGAACATTCTGAACTCCCGTTCATCGTCAATAGTCTGTCCAGCCACCGGATATGGGTAGAAATAATCATCGATGTGCAGTCCATCTACATCGTACCGCTGCAAGATGTCGGTGACGATGGTACAAATATAGTCGCGATTTTCTTGCAGTGCCGGGTTGGCAATTATCATTCCATCGTAGTTGAACACCCTTTCCGGGTGCAGCCGTGCATAGTTGTTCTGCGCCAGCACCGTTGTGGTTTTTGTCTTCACGCGGTATGGATTAATCCATGCATGTAGTTCCATGCCCCTTTTATGACACTGTTCCACCATCCATCCGAGCGGATCCCAGTATGGATATGGCGGTTTCCCTTGCTCTCCTGTCATGAATCTGCTCCACGGTTCGTATTCACTGGGGTAAAGAGCGTCGAACTCAGGCCTAATCTGGAATATTACAGCGTTGCAATGCATTTTTTTTAGTTCGTCGAGCTGCCATGTCAGATAGTTCTGCATCTTCTCTGTGCTCATGCCGTTAAACTGTCCGTTGACACACTGTATCCATGCTCCCCTGAATTCTCGTTTCTGTGCCTGTAAGCTCAAGATGTTTACAAGCATCATTACACATATAAACAATAACTTCTTCATTATCTTTCAAAACAATTTGAGTCTATCTTCTCTTGCCTCGTCAATAGTTTTCAGTTTCGTCTGCTCTTTGCTATACTGTTCACGCAGTTGTCTGTATTTGTCGTCCAGTTCTGACCGCAGGACATTTTCTTCGTCATGGTCAAGCAGGCGTGAAGCTATGAGTGCATTCTGCGATGCATCCTTCATCCACACCACGGGTCCTCCATAAACGGGTGCTATTTTCAGTGCCACATGCATCTCGCTCGTGGTTGCCCCTCCAATCATTATAGGAATGTCAAGCCCTGCACGTCGCATCTCGGTCGCCACGTTCACCATTTCCTCAAGACTGGGAGTGATTAGTCCGCTGAGTCCTATCATATCCACATTTTCCTCTATTGCCTTTCTCACAATCTGTTCTGCCGGCACCATCACCCCCATGTCGATAATCTCATAATTATTACATGCCATCACCACGCTTACAATGTTCTTTCCAATGTCGTGTACGTCGCCTTTCACTGTTGCCAGCAGTATCTTCCCAGCCTTAGCCGCACCGTCGTTGCGCTCTGCCTCGATGTATGGCTGCAGTATCTGTACGGCCTGCTTCATCGTCCGTGCCGTTTTCACCACCTGCGGCAGGAACATTTTTCCGCTTCCGAACAACTCTCCCACTCTATTCATTGCCTTCATAAGCGGCTGTTCGATGATATCGACCGCATGAGGATATAGTGCCAGAGCCTCACTGATATCTTCTTCGAGGTGTTCACCCCTTCCCTTTATCATGGCATACTCCAGTCGGCTGTCAACGTCGCCGTGCCTCCACTGTTCGTCGTCGTTTGCCACTATGGACGCTGGGTCGTTCTTTCTCCGTTCCTCCTCAACCTTGATGTTGTTTGCCAGTTCTATGAGGTCGTCGGCAGCACCCTTTCTCCTGTTCAGCACCACATCCTCAATGATGTCGAGCTGTTGTTGCGGAATGTCGCTGTATGTCACCTTCGTTGCCGGATTTACGATACCGAAGTCCATACCTTTTTCGATGGCATGGTAAAGGAATACTGCATGCATTGCCTCGCGGATGTAGTTGTTTCCCCTAAAGGCGAACGAAAGGTTACTCACTCCACCGCTTACGTGTGCTCCTTGCAGGTTATGTCTTATCCACTCCGTGGCCCGTATGAAGTCGAGCGCGTAAGCGTCGTGCGCTTCCATGCCGGTAGCAATAGCGAGCACGTTAGGGTCGAAGATGATGTCCTCGGCATTCATCCCAACGCTCTCTGTCAGTATCCGGTATGCCCTTTCCGCGATTGCAATTCTCCGTTCGTATGTTGTGGCTTGCCCCTCTTCGTCAAAGCACATCACAACCACGGCCGCACCGAATCTCATTACGTCGCGAGCATGTTTTATAAATACCTGTTCACCCTCTTTTAGTGAGATGCTGTTGACAATACATTTTCCTTGTACGCATTTCAGTCCTGCCATTATGACGTCCCAGTTCGACGAGTCAATCATAATCGGCACCTTGGCGATGTCGGGTTCTGCGGCCACGAGATTCAGGAAGGTCTGCATCTCTTTTTGTGCGTCGAGCAGACCGTCGTCCATGTTTACGTCGATTACGAGAGCACCGTCGCTCACTTGTCGGCGTGCAATGCTGAGTGCCTCGTTGTAGTTTTTCTCTTTTATCAGCCGTAGGAATTTTCTTGATCCGGCCACGTTGCATCGCTCGCCAACGTTGGTGAATGTCGGCAGGTCGAGCACATCAAGTCCACTGAGCCTGAGGTTGCGGTATCTCACGGACTTCACGTGGGGCTTTCTCCCTTGTGCAATTTCCGAGTATGCAGCAATAAACTTCTCAGTTGTTCCGCAACATCCCCCGACGATGTTTACCAGTCCTTCGTCGATGAATTCCTTTATCTGCGGGGCCATCGTTTCGGGTGTTTCGTCGTATTGTCCCATGCTGTTTGGCAGTCCGGCATTGGGGTATGCACTGATATAATAAGGAGCTTTCCGTGCCATCTCTCTGAGGAACGGTTTCATCTGCCTACCCCCGAACGAGCAGTTCAGTCCCACCGAGAAAATGTTGTAGCTGCTAATGCTTGCTATAAAAGCGTCGATGGTCTGTCCGCTAAGTGTTCGTCCGGCCAAGTCGCTTACGGTCATGCTCAGCATTATGGGCAACTCAACGTTGCGTTCTTTCATCACGTGTGATGTGGCGTCGATGGCTGCTTTTGCATTCAGGGTGTCGTATATCGTCTCGATGAGAATAGCATCCACCCCGCCTTCCACGAGGGCGTCGGCCTGCTCGTGGAAGGCGTCGTAGAGTTCATCGTATGTCACTGCTCTTGCTCCGGGATTACTCACGTCGGGCGACATCGAGCAAGCCTTGTTCGACGGGCCTATGCTTCCTGCCACAAATCGCGGCCGTTCCGGGGTTGAATATTCTCTGGCCGCCCTACATGCTATCCTTGCACCGTTGAATGCCATTTCCCTGCAATATTCTTCGGTATGATAGTCAGCCTGACTGATCCGCTGGCTGTTGAAAGTGTTGGTTGTTATGATGTCAGCTCCGGCTTTAAGGTATCTGCGGTGTATGTCGGCAATGATGTCGGGTCGCGTAATATTCAGAATGTCGTTGTTTCCCTTCATCTGCCATGATATATCCCTGAATGGCTGTCCACGGAAGTCTTCCTCGCCGAGGCCATAGGTCTGGATCATCGTTCCCATCGCCCCGTCGAGTATCAATATTCTCTGTTTTATTATATCCTTCAATCTTCTATTCTTTTATTCCGACGTTTCATGCGCCGGCTCCGATCTTTCAATATTTCTTCATTGCCCTGTCCATTTCCCTGCGGTCTTCTTTTTCCTTTAGTGCCTGCCGTTTGTCGAAGGCCTTCTTTCCTTTGCAGAGAGCGATATCCATCTTGGCCCTTCCGTTCTGGTCGATGAACACCAGCAGCGGCACGATGGTATATCCCGTCTGTTTCGTAGCACTCTGCAGCCGGTTTATTTCCCTACGTGTGAGCAGCAGCTTCCTGTCTCTTTTCATCTCGTGATTGTTATACGAGCCGTAGAAGTATGGCGATACACTCATTCCCTTCACCCACAGTTCGCTGTTTACTATATAGCAGTAAGAATCCACGAGGCTTGCTTTTCCCAGTCTGATCGACTTTATCTCAGTTCCCGTCAACACTATCCCGGCCGTGAATGTCTCTATGAAAAAATATTCAAAAGCTGCTTTCTTGTTTTTTATGTTGACAGGGCTTTTCTTTCTTATCAGTTCCTCTTCCTTGTTCACTTACCTTGTATGTTAATATCTTCTAAGTCAAAGTTTTCTATATGCCCTTCGATATAGTCGGCTATTTGTTCCGTCCATTTCTCCTCGTTATCTACAAACTCGTCGTCGAGTTCGTCGAAGTCAGGAAACTGTTCGTAGAGTGCCATAAACTCATCGTCGTCACAGTCGGTCTCTATGCGTTCGTGGTGTTTCTTATATAATCTGTGAGCGTCATATACCAGCTTTGATAGTTCCGTCATCCCCCATGCCTTTACCGCCTTTGCAAACGGATTTTTGAATACGAATGTTCCATAGCCGTTATATATCAGCTGTACGAATCCTCCGCTCATCATCTCATCGCGCAGTGTTTCCCATACCAGCAGGGTCACTTGATCGGCTGTCAGCTTTCCTATGTTGCCAGCCGTCAGTTCTCCTCCGATAGCATTATGAATAGCTGCAATGCAGGCATCAACTCTTTCTCTTTTACTCATCGTCATAGTCCGACAATTCCTCGGCCTCTTCGTCGGGGTTTTCATCGATAGCGAATCGCGTGCTATAGTTGTCTTCGCTCATTTCCTCACTGCTGAAGTCCGGCTCTTCGAGACTGTCATCGTCGTCCTCATCCGGCTTGTTGAATGTGTCTTCGGGTATCTCGTCGTCATCGCGGCTCTGATACTGGAATCTTGGCTTTTCAGCCTCGGGTTTCATCTTTGCGAAAATCGCCTCCACCCATAATCCTTTTGGCACTTCGAGCACTGCGTATCCGTCTTCCATTTTTTTCTCATACATGCCGCCTTTTTTGTGCAGCCTGTCTTTAGGCAATGTGGTTGTCGAGATGTCGAAGCCGCTCTCAATGATGTCCTGAATACTTTGCGAAAGCGAGTCCCAGCCTCCTCCGAAGTTTCTTTCAATAACTTCGAGCAGTTTCTCTGCCGTGATATGCCTGATGTTCTCATAGCTGAGGTCGGTGACACGCAGTATGGGGCGTTTTCTTATTGCCCAAGTCTGCTTTACTCCGTCTTCTATTCTGATGTTGCCCACCTTATACCCGTTTTTCTCGTATTTGGCTTTCAACGTCTTCGAGTCGTCGGGCAGCAATTCCATGTCGAATGCGCTCTTCAGTATTCCGATATACCTGTTAGAGTTTTCCTTCACTTCCGAATCTTTTTCCGATTTCGTCCAAAGGCGGAACACGTCGTTTTCCTGTAAATCCCATGCACTGCTCTTTGTAAGAGCTTTCAGCGTCATTGCTTTCTTTGCTGTTTCGTCTTTCATTCTCTGCTTTCTGTAATGCGTGTTTGTTATTTTGTCTGCAAATGTAAGTACTTTATTTCTCACTCGCAAGTTTTTTGGGAATATTTTTTGGTAATTATCGCAAAAACATGTACTTTTGTCCTCGAAAAATCAAAAAGCCATGTCAGAACCGTTAGCAGAGAGGCTTCGTCCTCGCACTCTTGACGATTATATCGGTCAGCAGCATCTTGTAGGCGAAGGTGCCGTCCTGCGCAAGATGATTGAATCTGGTCGCATATCCTCATTCATACTGTGGGGTCCTCCCGGTGTAGGCAAGACCACTCTTGCCCAAATTATCGCTCACCGTCTTGAAACGCCGTTCTATACTCTGAGCGCCGTTACCAGTGGCGTTAAGGATGTTCGCGATGTCATCGAGCGCGCCCAGAAGGGTCGTTTTTTCAACCAGTCGTCACCAATACTGTTCATCGACGAGATTCACCGCTTTTCCAAGTCTCAGCAAGACTCCCTTCTCGGTGCCGTCGAAAAAGGCATCGTCACTCTCATCGGTGCCACCACCGAAAATCCTTCCTTTGAGGTAATCCGTCCGTTGCTGTCGCGCTGCCAGCTGTATGTGCTGAAGCCATTGGAGCCCTCCGACCTGTCGTTGCTGTTGCATCGTGCAATAACCACCGATACCGAGCTTCGTTCGCGCGACATTGAGCTTGCTGAAACCGGTGCAATGTTGCGCTATAGCGGTGGCGATGCGCGCAAACTGCTCAATATCCTCGAACTTGTGGTTGAGTCGGCACCTGCCGACGCGAAGATTGTCGTCACCGACGCCATTGTCGTGGAATGCCTTCAGCAGAATCCCCTTGCCTACGACAAGGACGGCGAGATGCACTACGACATCATCTCAGCTTTCATCAAGAGCATCCGTGGCAGCGATCCCGACGGTGCCCTATACTGGCTTGCACGTATGATCGAAGGCGGCGAAGATCCGCAGTTCATAGCCCGTCGTCTTGTCATCAGTGCATCCGAGGACATCGGCCTTGCCAATCCTAATGCACTGCTTCTTGCAAATGCCGCATTCGATGCTGTGATGAAGATAGGGTGGCCTGAAGGTCGCATTCCTCTTGCCGAGGCAACGGTCTATCTTGCCGCCAGTCCGAAGAGCAATTCTGCCTATCTGGGTGTTGATGCCGCCTTGCAGCTTGTCAAGAACAGCGGCAACGAGCCGGTTCCCCTGCATCTTCGCAATGCTCCTACCAAGATGATGAAAGATTTGGGCTACAGCGACGGCTATAAGTATCCTCACGACTTTCCCGGCAACTTCACATCGCAGCAGTACCTGCCCGACCGTCTTGTCGGCAATCGACTGTGGCACGCTCAGCACTCTCCTTCCGAGGAGAAGCTCTATCAGCAGATGCTACGCTGCTGGGGTAAGCGATATGAGCATTGATTCATCTCACTGTCATGTGGAAGCATCCCTGCTTCACCTCATATTTGATATAGCATCTCTCGTTGAGCCTCATGTCGCGCAGCACTTCAGCGAGCACCCATTTCAGCGTGTCGTTGCGCCCCTGCCGCCGTTGTGGGCCGGCTGGGTCTTCCACCGTTTTGTAGCGGTTGTAGCAGATGTCGAAAGTCGTGCCATACAGGTGGCAGCTGTTCTCTGTGGCATTGCCGTTTCTCTGTCGCAGTCTTGCCACGTCTTCCCGACTTCTGAGCACGCTCGTAACGATAATCTTATGCAGCGGTACTCCCTTCACCTGCAGACTGTCGTAGAAGTTTCGTCCGATGTCCTGCAGCAGCAGTGCAGCCCTTGGCACGAGATATGGAATGCTGCTCGAAAGTTCATCCACGTAGTAGTATGGATTGCTGCCTATATACACCAATTCTCTTTTTCTCGCCTCAGCGTCTTCCCTGTTTTTCACCGGTGGCACTCCCCATTTGCTGGCCATCGCCAGCTGAACATCGTTACTGTCAGGGAATGACTCCTTATAGCTTGGTACACTGTAAATCGGGTGTCTTTCTTCGTCTGCTCTGACGGATAATCTTTCGGTAGCTTTTACCTCAACATCTGCAATATCGTTGCTTTCTGCCGGTTCACTGTTTCCCTTCACCTCAGGGAACATCCACGACACTGCAGCCATTGTAAACACTACAGCCCAGAACGTCAGAATATACTTTTTCTTAGTAATCTTTTCCATTTGGCGTGCAAAATTAATAAAAAAAAACTTTCCAACGTATTAAATGACGAGAAAATTCTAAATAAAGCTGTGATCCGAACAAAACTTACTAAAGAAATGAAAAGTAAATTATGGTTCCGAACAAAACTTACTAAAAAAATGAAAAGTAAATTATGATTCCAAACAAAACTTACTAAAGAATTGAAAAGTAAATTATGATTCCAAACAAAATTTACTAAAGAAATGAAAAGTAAATTATGATAAAAGAAATACCAATTCTACAAAAAAATTACTCGTATTGACTGGTATAGTTATTAGCACCCCGGCCAGCGGCTCCAGTTCGGGCGCGACACCGGTGACAGGGGGTCTCCCCCCTGTGATACTTGCTGTTTTTTTCCAAGCTCTATGGCATACATAGTTAATTCCTTATTAGTTAACTAACAATATCTATAGCTTTTCTTTTTCAAATGCGATATTTACTTGACAGACTCTTTCATATGCTCAATAAGGTCTTCCGAGGAGAATAGCGTAAACACATGGTTGCAAATCCCTATAGAAAGTGTCTTGCGACCTTCTGATGCATTAACCTGTCCTATGCTGACAATAAGATAATTTTTCACCATAAGTTGTTGTTCCATTACCCCTTTGAAGAGCCCTCCTAAAAGGGAAGATGACATGATTTTCATCCCTTCTTCAAAACTATTCTCTTTGTTACTCTCTTCTGAAGAAGATGACTCATTCATTTGGTGGTCCATAGCCGTAATGAATTCATCGTTTATAGCTTCCACATGGCTTTGCTTATCAGGACAAGTCAACACCAATGTGGCCAAAACAACAATAACAATAAGTAATGAAATTAGTTTCTTCATAGTTATATGGTTTTAATATGTACGGTCACACGGTCACACGGTCACAGGGGGTCTGTCCCCCTGTGAGCCTTGTGAGCCTTGTTATTTTATTCGATCTTTTATTAGTTCTTTTATAGCTTTTCTTTTTTCTTGAATTTTTCGAAATATCACATCCTCTGATTCTTTGAAACATGAAAAAGAAACGACGGAATAATTGTCAATTTGATTATTATTTACAACAGTCTTAATATCTTCTCCGGGGAGCACAATAATCGCACTATCTGGTAAGGCACGATGTTTTTCAAATGTAACCAAAAAAAAGAGGGAATCCTTATTATCTTTTATTTCACTAAGGGTTGTCGTTTTATATTTATCTGGTTTTTTTATATCTAAAGGCAAGTGTTCATAATCACCATTATAAAAACAACTTACCGGTTTTGATTTCCCTTCACCAGTCTTAGCTATTTGCATCTCACAATTTACCTTTTCGTTATGTTCACTCCATTTTAGAGGTTTTGGCAATACAACCTTGCCTTTATCCTTAAAAACTAAATTATATATAGTATCGTTCAGTCCGTCTTTAAAAGGGCGCCTTCTCCTGCCCTCAATTTCAGGATTATATCTTCTAGCAACAGGGTTACATCCCTTCACATATATCTTTAAAACATAGAGTGCGTGGTTCTTTGAAGGTATGCCATCTATTGACACACGAGACATGCAGATATTTTCAATTTCATAATTCCGATAATCAGTATAACTGACATATTTTGGAGAAATACTCTTGCTTTCCCTATTATTCGGTTTACATGCACACATCGCAGCTAGTATTAGTGCAATTAGCACACTCACACTTAAGTTTCTTACGTGTCTCTTTTTCATATTTTGCATGACTAGTTTTTCTCAATACCCACACAGTAATCATACGTTGCTGACTGACTGCGATTTGTTCGGCTCACAGGGGGACAGCCCCCCCCTATGAGCCCATATGTTGGAATGGTTTGAGCTGACCAATGTTGAGGTGAAGCCAAAGGAGAATGCCGCCACACAGGACACACAATCAGACGGTAACCATGTGATATATTTAAATCATTGCCACATCCTCGTGTGAATAGTTATGAAAGTTTCCCAAAATCTGCTCTATGTGAATTACCTCAGGGCAAGAATCCCATGTCACACCACCTCCAATCAGATACCACTTTTCACGTTCCTTCACAGGCACACGCTTTAGTGAGGGAAATGCCGATACAGGCATCACGATAGAACGACCGTCTTGAAGGTCTACCTGAAATTTGCCTCTGCGAGGGAACGACAGCCGCTTAATGCGTGGTGTCACGTTCCAATATCCTTCTGTCTTGTACATAAACTATTTTGTTTTTTTGATTTTTATTATTCTGATAGGCTTGCCTTGTTTAAAATGTTCCCATTGGCGAAGTAACTTTTCACGATAGTCGGTTGCGATTGTCAGCACTTCTCCTATTCCGTATTCTGCTAATTTATTGATAAGTTCCTCTCCGTCCATCAAGTCTATAACACGCTTTCCCGGACTTGAAGCCTCTTCTTTGGCATCTTGCAAACCTCACACGGGGTATCACCGAACCCTTTTCCTTGAATGTGGTGGCTAGCTTCAAGATGGCGGGTGAAACCCTGTCAAAGAAGAATACTTTTGGCACAAAGTCTATCCTTTCAATCACCTCATTCGCCTGTTTCAGCGTCAACGACTTGAAGTCCAGATAGAACCGCCCGATATTGTTACGCGATTCAAACTTGTGCGTGGGAACACCGTCCTTGTTAATGAAGTTACGCTGCACGATCACTGGTGTCTTACCGTCTTGGGTAGAGACAAAATCAGTGTGTACACGGTGCTTTTTCATGTCATCCAACACTCTCACCCCGTCTTTCGTGCCATCCAAACGGGCTATGGGATAGGCATTCCAACCCATGTGGGAGAGAATCATCATCACATTACCGCATGTGCCACCCACGTAATAGGATATGGGGACTCTTTGCCCGTCCCAAATCAACACATCCAGACTTATCAGGCCTGCTCCAACTATGATATTATTTGTTTCAAGTTCCATGTTTCTAGTATCTAGATTCAAACTTCAGGATTAAGTCTCTCGACCAACTCCGCTTTCACCTTTTCCCACGCCACCTGAGGGTCATACTCCACCTGTGGCCCAAGAATCATTTCCGTGTCCGTCAAGAATTCTTCATCCTGTAGTTTCCCGTCCATATTCAGCAAAAATTCCTTGTACGTAGGCAGGTGCGATGCCGTGAAGCCCAAATAACGCTCATAGCTCTCCATCACTTTCCCTTTATCCAATTCGGGGTGCATTGACAGAATCCTCCACAGGTCAAACAAATCACGTCCTTTTCTCCGCTGATACACAGCCCTCAGCTTCGTCCCTGTCAGTTCTTCCAACTCATAGGTCTGCACCTCGCAAGCTCCTTTGAACCACGAACTATCCACCGCAAAAGGTACCCTAACCATTGGATATACCGAGAAATGCTCCTTGCAGTTAATCTCCACCTTCAAGTGAATCTCGCCCGCATCCATATCCGTTGGCTGCACCTTGAACACCAGCGTATTGTTGTGCTTCTTTTGCTTCACCACCGGTTCACCCAGCCAAGCCAAAGCATCCCGCAGATGGTCTATCGTTTCTTTTATGGGCTCTGCCTTCACTTGTACCAAGTCGATGTCTTCCGAGTATCTGGGCTGCGGCTTCAGATACAGCTTACCTAATGCCGTGCCGCCTCTGAACGCCAGATGCTCCGCAAGAAATGTATCGCTATAAATAGACACTAATGCACGGCAGACTATCAAATCCTGTTCGATGAATTTATTCACCACCCACGGAGCCTGCTCACTCCATTCCGTAATATATCGCTCTGGTATCATAACTCGTCAATCTCGATGGTTTCGTTCACTATAATTCTCCACTTGGCGTTCCTTTCGCAACCCTCGCTACTCTTTCCTACCTTTAAAGGCACATACTGGAGTACGAAACCGGAACTCTTCAACAGACTGTACACCGACTCTGCCGCTTCACCTTCCTCCAGCACCTCGTCCAAAATATAGCCCAGACGCTGCAGACTGGTTACCGGCACCTCCTTCACGAAGTCAGCACCTAAGCGCCCAAAATCCAGTTTCTCAGCCAGTTCAGCCAGAACAGTGGCTGCCCGCGAAACACTTCCTGTCTTAGCCTGATACGTCAGCAAATCTACTGCCGTCAGTTCAGGACTCGACACGTTAATGTAGCCCGTCCGCGTCTGCCGTCTCTCCACGTATGCCTCAGGAATATGGCTCTTGCAGAAATAATGCGTGAGGTATTTCTCTCCCTTCTTGTCACGCATGGCGGGAGGCTCTATCATCACGCTGAACCGTAGCGGGACCTGATGCGAAGCTCCGTGATAACTTGCCGCACTCAACAGAGCCACATAGTATTTGCGTCCCAGGTGTAGCATCATGTCGTCCAAGTAAAACGACTGAGGCACAGCCCCGCGCAGCACATACTCATCTGGCACTATGACATAGAAGCCGCGCAGGGGCGACATAATCCGTCCCTTGCTCACCTCCCTGGTCAGCGCACGTGCAATGCTGCCGGCACTCATGTCAGGGAATGCCTGCGCCACCTCATCGTGTATGAAGGTGTAATTGCCTCTGAGCGGCTTATCGTATATCCAGCTTGCTATGCTCGCCATTATCTTGTATTTAATATTTTGTTTGCAAAGATAGACATTTTTTGTCTAACTTCGCAAATAAATAACGAATAATCTCGTTTTTTATTGTATCTTAACTTTTCTATTTTGGGAATCAGTCATTATATGCATCACCTTTTATCCACATTAAAAAAGTCGTACTCTTTTTGTTCAGTTCATCAAAATCTATGCTGTCTTTGTCTATGACATAATCACGGCTGATAACGTTATAAATAGCAACTTCATTCTCATTCTCCGTCGCTACAGTTTCAATCACAAAAGACTGAGCCATCATGAAGAAATATCTCAGACTACCAAATCTTTTCACAACTATTTTAGAGATAAAACATTAAAAATCAGGTGGTTCCAAATTTGGCCGTCTGGAGGTTTGGATAAAATGGAAACGCCGTACCCCTTATACGAGATTACAGTCAAACGGAGTCTCAGTTAGCATCGATAGTGAGATGTGGATATAATCGCTGAATAGTTACAGAATATACTGAAAAGTGAAAATATTGTTAAATATTCTTCAAAATTATACAACTATATTTACAAAATCATTATATTTGCAGCGATTTAAAACTACGAATCATGAGAAGGAATTATTTTTTCATGGCATTTGCTGCATTAGTGATGCTCTCATGCCAAAAAGAAGTGAATTCATTCTCACCGCTTTCCAACAACGATGTGAATGACAGTATTAACAAGATCTGCATTCCAATCTCATTCTCAGGAGATTACGTCCAGACCAGTGAAGAACCAATGAACAGCAAAATGCCGAAATGGAGAACCAGAGCAGGAGATGAAGAGGCGAAAACCTATTATGCAGTAAGCGTACTTTCTTATATTGACTACAAATATTCTCCATACGCCTTCGGACTGTTCGACGACCCGACAAAAATAAATGTCATTTTCGACAAAACCAAGCCTTACTATGCTATCGAAGCATTAGTAATAAAAGACCCTGGCGACGTGCTCTTCCATAACGACAAAACCTTCTATGCACCATTTCTGCTTGACACCGACGAGGAAAGCTCGCTCGACAACCAGTTTGTGTATTCTTCTACAAAAGGCTTTGACGATTTAAGGACATTAGGCGTGGCTAAATCTACGCTGGAGCAATATTCATTCCCAAGAGTTGAAAGATTCTATGGAAGTAGTGGCGATGCAACTAACAGAATGTTTGACGCCACGAAAATTAGCGGAGCTATCACTCTCAACCTGAAGCGATGCTCGTTCGGCACTAAAGTAACAGTGAACCCTCCTGACATAGGAACCGTCACAGTTAAATACCTTGACCAAACCATCACTGTAGCAAACGACGAGAGCGCAAAGACAAAACAAGGAATATATTCGTTCAACAACCTCAACAGCCTTATATCAACGACAACTTTTGCGCCGGTTGAAAGCCATTCAGAGCAATTCACCATAAACATTGAATGGCAGAGAATGCCAGGTGAAGCATTGATTACCCAGAGTCAGACGATAACAGCAAGACGAAACATCATCTCGGTGGTTAACATCAATTTCAATTCTAACGACAGCAAAGGCATAAACATGTCCTTGGAAAACACCGACATGACAGAATCGTCGCAAGACTGGGATGTAAACGTGGAATAATAATATAACATAAATTATTTGACATGATTATGAAACATTTTTCTTACATATTATTATGTATTACGGCACTGATATTGTCTTCCTGTGAAAAAATGATTACTGACGACACGCCAGCGGATACAACAGCAGACAAGAACGTGTTCATCAGCATCAGCGGATTCGACAAGACACAGTTCACGAACAACGATTCTGGCACATCGGCCAATGCCACTCGCTCAAGCGTAAGCATCACCGAACTGTGCAGCAAGATTAGCTTCGCCATCTTCAAGGGAACAGAAAAGGTAAGCAAGGACAACCAAAGCAAAGAAGACGTAAACTTCGGACAGTTTGCCGCGAAACTTGACGAAGGCACATACGACATTGTTGTAATTGCCCATAACGGCGACGGCAACGCTACCATCTCAAGCAAGGAGAAAGTCACTTTCGACGGAAGGATTACCGATACATTCTATTATATCGGACAACTGACGGTGGGCGCACAGCCCGTCAGGAAAGACATCACCCTGAGCCGCTGTGTTGCCATGTTCCGCCTCGTACTGAAAGACGCCATTCCCGACGATGTGAAACAGATGAAATTCTACTGCACCAACGGTGCGTCGTCAACATTCAACCCCACGACAGGAAAGGGAAGCGTGAAATCACTGCAAACCACGTATATCAATTGTACAAACGACGACAAAACGTTCGAGATATACACCTTCCCATACGAGGATACTACCACCATGACCATCAAAATCAGTGCTCTCGACTCGGGCAGTAATGCAGTGAAAGAACATCTCTTCACCAATGTGCCAATTGCGGTTAACACCATCACCCAGTACAGCGGCAGCTTCTTCGCTGACAACGCGACCAATATAGGAATGTACGCCGAAAGCGATTGGGAATCGACGGTGGAATATACGTTCTGAGAGAGGCATTCATGTCATAAAAATGAAATGAATGTAAAAAAAAGGGCGACAATGTAAAAAGGTCGTTAAGCAATGGGTTTAAAATGTTAAATTGAGACAAAAGAGTATGACAAAATGTCTTTTTTCGGCAAAATGCTCTTATATTTGCAGCGGAAACGCCAAAAGCCCCTCAATGCAGGGCGCTAAAGAGAGTAAAAAGAGAAAAGGAAACTGAATTTTTAAAAATTTGTAAAACGAAAGAAGATGAAAAAAATTGTAAACTACATTGTCCCGATGATTGCCGTTGTAGCAATAGCTTTCTCCGTCGCAGCTTTCAACAAAGCCGGAGCTACAACAACGGCAGTTGCTGCCGTACCTGCAGGACAGCCCGTTGACCTGACTTACGCTGCCGAGAAGGCGCTGCCCGCCGTGGTGTATATAAAATCGGTAATCAATTCGAAAGTGCAAACCGTGGAGTACAGCGACCCACTCGAAGACTTTTTCAGCGACCCATTCGGCGGATTCTTCGGACGCGGCCAGGGCAACAACCGCAAGCGCCAAGTGCAAACTCCAAAGAGAGCTGCCGCAGGTTCAGGCGTAATCATCTCGCAGGACGGATATATCGTGACCAACAACCACGTGGTGGATGGAGCTGATGAACTGACCGTCACGCTGAACGAGAACTCGAAGGAATACTCAGCACGCATCATCGGTGCCGACAAGACCACCGACCTGGCACTGATCAAAATCGACGCAAAGAACCTGCCAGCCATC
>ODAI012902967.1_pt1 | contig 39886 bp, 32 predicted proteins | sample 1539321 | NCBI WGS metagenome assembly ODAI01 (sample SAMN02144231, study PRJEB22623) | gut metagenome | biome: sheep rumen | host: Ovis aries | place: New Zealand
GACTTTACACCGACTACCTAAGTCCGAAAGGATATGGTATAGACAAAGTCCAGACTACAACACATTTTGATGTGGCTATGGTGACATAGAGTAGTAAGAAAATCCGTCGATAGTAATATCGTACCGTTTCGAATACGGTATCCGGCACCATTAGGAGAGTTCTTCCAATCGATTTTCAGCATATTCTCCAGAAGAAACCTCTCCACAATAATTATTCCCTAATGCTCGTATGGTGGTAACAACTTCATATTGTTCCAGTAATATGATAGTGACCATACTCATGGATTTGTAAACAGTGAGATATAATGGGCTCACATTCTGAATAATCCAAGTATGAATTGACGCTGGTACTGGAATACCAGACACTTAGGTTACTTAGCGACAATATCTGGATTGAATGAGACTCACAGAATTGAAACGCTTGAGAGTAATACAGTCGAAGGGGAGCATCTTCCAGTTATGCATGTTTGAGATACGCGGAATGATCACCGCAACATGTGTATGGGTGACCTTAGTGGGGTGACAAGATGCAAACAAAGTCCTGGGCAATGGTGATTCACTGTTGCATTATGTGACGACATAACCAGATTGAGTCATCACCCAGGCAAATTATTTATGGTTTGATAAAGGTTTACTCCTTTTGAAAACCACCTTTGCATATTAGCACGAGTATGTGTTAATGACAATGACCTGATCTGATTGGGATATGATCAGCCTGATTCGATAATCCACACATAAGTGAACCGCGGAGCTTATGAACCAATCAACCAAGATCATTATTGATCTAAAGTGGAAGGTCATGTGTAATCATCTTGTGAGGATGGTAGTGTCGAAGAGTATTGGTTGGGCACGTGCACATATCTTGGTTGGAACCGTTCTGTATATGAATATACGTTTGGTATATCTCAAACAGGGCGGAACCAACTGAGGTAAATTAAAATATGGGCCACTAAGTTAACGGTTAGACTCAGCGCCTCATAAGCGTTTTAACGGTGTTCAACTCACCGGTGGCCCACTTAATAAATATAGATTGCCCATTAGCCAAGTGGGACGAAGGCAGCGGTCTTTGAAGCCGCCATTCAGTTGTTCGAATCAACTATGGGCAACCATCTTCCGAAGTATGTTGTGGGTACGCAACTTGTTGACATGTTTCGGAATAAAACTTCCTATCATATTGCATATTTGGGTTGGGGGCGTAAGCCCCCGCCCACTATATGCATGTTCTATTAAAATTAAGGCTGATATATATATCATTAATATGTATAATCATTATATGATTATTTTATAATAGATATCTGTCAGCTGATAAAGACGTTAAAACAGAGAAAGGAGAACTGTGTATGAAGAAGAAAACATACAAGTTCTCAAAGGAAGCCTATATCACTTCCGTAGGATACAAGGTATCTAAGGTGATATTAGGCACTCCGCAGTGGCTGAGCTTTGCAATTGCTGCTGCACTGTCAGTAGTTTACGGACTGCTGATCAACCTCTGTTCACAGACTATCAAATCTGTGACTGAGGGTAACGCTGATTTGATCCACGTGTTAGAAATCTACATCGTGGTTAATATCAGCATGTCAGTATTCTCGTTCTTTTCGAAGAGTGCCCTCAAGGCCTTTAGATTGAACGAGATAAACAGGGTATATCTTGATGAATACAATCGAGTATTTAATTCAAGAACACAGGATATCACAAAGGTAGATCCGGCTAAGATTGAGTCCACGGTAAATCAGATAGCCGGATACAAAAGTGATATCCGAGCACAAGTGATCGGTTTAATTGAGGTATTCGTGCCTTTCGCCGTTACAATGACTAAGGTGATGGAATACAACCTCATTGCCGGTTTTGCAATGCTGCTTCTTATGGGAGCAGCACTCTTTCTGTCTCTTAATGGAGATAACCTCTTTCATTTCAATGAGAACGCTTCTCAAATGAAAGGGGAGATGAAATCTATCTCCGTTAACAACTTTATAGTTATTCGCATGCTTAAGTACATGGGAAGCAAAACATATGCGATGAAGAGACAGAAATCTTGCCAGGACGAAGCAACACCTTCATTCCTGAATGAGCCACGGCAGTTCTATAATGCATTCATGGATGTACTGTACAACACACCGGTACTGATTGCCTTTGGGGTTGCCACGTTTTCAAATGACCTCGGTCTGGCAGTATTCATTGCCATGAATGAATGGACCATCCGTTCAATGATTGGTTATGTTTCAGCTATTACCGAGAGCAAGTCTGAAATCGACGGTTTGTATAAAGTATTAGAGCCTCTTAAGGGTGACGATACTTCTATCGAGGAAAAGCCGTCGATGCCGGAGTACATCGTTTTGAATAATGTTAAGTTCACTTATCCTAATTTAAATCTCAAGTTCAGTATCCCTGAATTGAGAATTGATAAAGGTAAGCGCTATAGATTCTCCGGTCCGAGTGGATCGGGTAAATCCACATTCTTCCGCTATTTTGCTGGAGAGATCGAAGGCAATAAGCGGTTTAATATACGGACATTCTATATTCACCAGAGAAGTGAGTTGTTGTATGACACTGTTAGAAACAACATCACTCTGGGGAATCAGTATGTCCCAGACCCGGCTATTATCGAGCTGATTAACGATGCTAAGCTCGATAAGTGGTTCGAAGCTCTGCCGAATGGATTGGACACAGTTATCGGTAGAGACACAGAACCCTCGGGTGGTGAAGCATCAAGAATATCTCTGCTGAGACTGTTTATCCATATTCGCAATTACACCAGAGATGGTAGTAAGCCGAATAAGGATGATGTTATTATTCTTGATGAAGTCACATCTGCTCTGGATAAGAGGGATGTATTTATTAAGGATACTGAACTCTCGACAGAAGAAGCTGTCATCAAGCTGATCGACAGAGAAACCAAAGGATGTACGATGTTCGTAATCTCTCATGAAGATGTTACGACAAAGGCATTTGGTTTCAAAGACATTATTGATGAGCAGTTTGTGATTGACATCGAAGGAAATGACAGAATCCTAAGAAAACTGTAAAATGTTTGGAGGGGCCATTGGCCCCTCCATTTCATTGAATTGTTTTCATAAGTGCTGTAAAATCATTTACAAAGGAGGAATTCGCTATGAATGAAATCGGCGAAGTGTTTGTCCCCAACACTAATGGACAAGATGTATTCTGTGGTTAATCCATAAGAATACATCAATAAGATCTCTCATCAGTGGACAAGACTGATGTAAAAATTCCAAACCTTGAGTAAGTTTGTGACAGAATATAAACCTACGTATTACAGCACTTATGAAAGTAATTCCAGTTTGGAATTATTATAAAAGTAGGAAGGAGGAACCATTTTATGATTTCTATGATTCTGAAGTGTATAAAATCAAGAGAGCTTGACCGGCTTCTTGATACGAGGCTTTGGATCAAGAAATTTAGCATCCTTGATGATGAAAAACTCGGTGTCGTCATCAGGATGGCAAGCGACAAATGTGAAGTAAAATTTACAATTGTCGTCAGAAACAATAATATCAGTATCTACGGACCGGATTCTGATATTAATGACGAGGTCCTTAATTACCTTAAGGAGGTAAAATAAATGATCAGTATTAACCTTATTCAGACTCTTGAATCAATTGGGTTCTCGCACACTGTGGCACATGCGTTTGCTTACATCTTCGCATCACGTCATGGAGAGGAATTCGAGGTTTTTAACGGTAAACCAGAATTCAGGGACCCGAAAACTGGTGAGCATATTTCGCTCATTCTCAAGCGGTCTCCTTATTACAAAAAGGATATCGCTGAGATTTCGTACACTGGAGAGGATGGTGAAGTTCACTATCGTTCCAGTGTAGCGAACGAGTAAGCACTGTTGATGCGGGGGCACATGCCCCCGCATATTGTTTTTTTTATTTAAGCAACATCACCGATGTTATTCAAGTCATTAATCAGACTATCAATACTGAATGGATTGATTTTACCAGCAACATCAAGTGCTGGAGAGATAAGAGTTTCAAGTTCTCGTTTAGCTGTAATTAGGAAAGTTTTGTATGTTACTGGGTCATTTTTGAAGTCAGTGTAAATATTCTTCCATGTGAACTTACCACTGATTTCTTCACCCTTTTCATTAATAACTTTATAACCTGCTTTATTACCCTTAAGACAGCCACGATCATTCAAGAACAATACAAGTGTTCTGATATTGTCACAACCATTCTTCATCTTATCAACGACGATTCTGAAACCAAATCCAGTCTTCTTATTACCAGACTGATTAGTGGAAAGCTTGATCGGTTCATAAAGAACTGTATTACCAACAAATCCATCTTGCTGTTCTGTATAACGAGAATCATCCTTAATCTCACCAGTAAAGCCCATTACAGAAGATGCATTATATTCAACACTCTTACCACCACTGATCTTGATTGAGTGATCGCCGTATTGGAACTGTTTCTTCGGAGTTGCGAAAGCATTCATGGATACATTTGCATTCTCATGTGCAATTGTAATAAAGATAATATTAGCTTCTTTAAGCATTGGAAGAATATCACTAATAACACCTTTAAGTGTCTTAGCATTCTGCATACCATCTGTATTTGTACGCATCTCTTTCTGTTTTGCCCATTCCTTAGAATCTCTCATATCATATTCCTTAGAGATTACATCAGACAGAGAATCAAGGAACATAACAGTTGGAGGCATTAAGAAGATTGGCTTGTTATTAGCATCAACTGCACCTGTATCTTTTAACAAGACATTCTTATATTTCATCTTATTCTCGTAGATCTCAGTTACATATGCTTGTAGTGTATCATAACCGATTGCTCCAGCCTTTAGAGCATATCTTGGGAAATCACCATCAAACCAGTGATCAGGAAGTTGTGTAAGATTCTTAAGACGCTGAACAACAAGTCTGTTCTCAGCATCAAGATGGATTACATTACCACCATTTGCATATGCAATGTTTGCACACATCTGCATTCCAAGTGTTGTCTTAAAGGACTGAGTTGCACCTGTGATAACATTAAAAGATCCAGCTTGTAATCCAAGACAGTTTCTTTTCATAATGATTTTACCAGTCTCATCCTTTACATTTACTTCATATCCAAGAGAATAATCAATTACTGAAATACCGGTTGGATATGAGTAGTCGATAAGTGTATTCTTTTTAAATACTGAACTGGTTCCATCATTTGAAAGAATCTGCATAAGATCCTTATCTTTCATTTCTGCTTCAAGAACAGCCTGCTTTTTACTTGCCATGATAAACTTACTCCTTTACAACATGAATTTGTATTAATTCGTTTACATCATTCTTGTATTCATTTTGTTGTAAACTTATTAAACAAATCATTGTGAATCTCTCGGATTTCAAATACTTTACCACAACTCATTTTACCTTCAGGACAACCACCATGAGTACAAGGTGGTCCTGCATGTTTAAACAATGTCGGAGAAACTTCAACACATTGTTTCCATATCTCCCATGCAAGTTCACGAATCTCCCATTGTGCACGATTACACATACGATGTTCAAAAAAGTTATATAATGAACGAATATTCATTGTGACAATGATACTTGTTTCACATGCATTTGGAAGAATGAAACGAGCATCTTCATTTGCAATCTTCTCACATTTCTTAATTGTCTTTGAATCACTATTACCTTCATTCTCAACAAGCTTCTCTGTGAGCTTCTTCTGAAGATACTCATACTTATCACGAAGATCATTCATCATTGCAACATAATCGTCTTCAAGTCCAAATTCGGTAATGTTTGGAGGAATTACGTATTTGAAATTATTCATTGTAACATATCTTTGAGACTGTTGCGAATATGATGCAATTCTGTGACGGACCAGTTGGTTACCGCAGCTACGAGAGATACCTTCAATTGCAAATGTGAATGTGACATGTTCAAGAGGAGATTCATGACCAATACTCATTAACATGTCAAGAAATGATTTAATCTTTTCATCAGTTAAACCCTGTTCAAGAGTTGCAACATCTGTTGATGAATAACACAACTTAGCAGCCATTGCAATAAGCTTCTCAGGTTCAGGTGTATGAGTCAACATCGTAACTTTCATAATTATTTACCTCTCAATCTTGTTTTTGTTTAATTTCCCAATATAAAAATCTTTTATCATTTGACTTAGCTTGAAATGACAAAGACTTTCTATTATTTTTATAATACATCTGATGATAATCTCTGAAATAATAAACTCCATCCTCAGATATATCAGTTAACCAAAATGCTCCGATATGATTATATGGTCGAGCATCCACGATCAAGTATTGTTTGTTAAACATTAATTTATCACATTCAACAGCTTTTACACCATCGATTTCACGTAATGATACAATTTGATTTATATCAATTTTTAGCACAGGTTGAAACATCGTATTGAATATCAAATCGATTAGTTCTTCTTTTATATTAAATAATAAATTAACATCAGTTGGATTATAATGTATTTCAACATCTTTGAATACACCTATTGTTGAAAATACTTTATTTCCAATTAAGATTTCAATTTCAAACAATTTACCAATTAAATCAGAATATGCTGATTCTACAGATGTACAAAACTTTCTTTGAATACTAACAGTTGGAGCTGCTTGAAGTTTGATATAATTACCAAATGAGATTCTACAATTTCTGACAGAAACAATGTTTGGATTGATATATCGATTCATATAATAATTTTCATGCTTTAACGGATTATAAACATTATTTATTTTACATAATATCTCATTATGATTTGTGAGCATATCAATCCCTCCTTTATACTGGATGAACATTTGGATCTGGTTCAATGAAGAACGCTTCTTTCTCAGTAACAGTTGGTTGATGAGCTACACCATACATGTTTTCATCTACTTTATCTAAATCTTTCTTATGTTTACGAACTTCTTCTAAGTCATTGATTGCTCGACTAACATCATTATCAAAGTTTATATGTCGTGGTCGTAAGTTACCAGCCTTTATATCATTAAATATATTCCGGACATATTCTGGATCAAGATTTGGTTTCTCAATTTTGTAAACAGATGCAATATCTGGAATCATGTCGATAATTTCAACATATCCATTTGCAGCATCAGTTGCTTTAATATTGATCCATTCAAGATCAACTTTAATCGCTAAGAATACAGCATCACCTACATTATCAACAAAACTAAATATTGCATCAAATTCTTTTGGCATTGCTACAATTGCACTGGATGTGTTCTCTCGATTCATATCATCAATTGTTGTTATATTATTATTGATAATATGATATGCTTTACCTTTAATAAGATCAGAAGAAAAAACATACTTTTTGATTTCTTTCACATATTTGTTCATATTAAACATGCTCCTTTTGGAATAAAAAATTAAGTATAGAATTGTTGAAAATAAAGCATGATATATAAGTATGCATGCGGGGATATCCCCGCATGCATTCACTTGAGTTTATCAGTCGAGTTCCTTAAGTTCCACCGGCATGTCCGGAAGAACTATAACGAGCTGAGCGAAGTGGTTCCTCTTCTCTGCCTCAGAGAATCTGATGAAGACGAGCTGATCAGGAGACTTCTCAAGCAAGATCGCATCGAAGTACGAGTCAGGAGTCATCTTTTCATCCCAGATGTCGATGTCATCCGTTGCGGTGATGCGATATGCCTTTCCACGGCAGAGATAAGCATCCTTAAATTTTCTTTCTGTGTAATCCATTTTCTTTTCCTCCATATAATAAGATTTTATTAAATAAGACGGGTTGTGTATAAACAGCAACAACCCGTCATATTTACATTTTATTTACGCTCAATATTCTGAAGCGTGTCCATCAGGAATCTTGCATCCATAGGTACGACATTACCAGGATCACGGATTGTTCTGATCTTGAACTTCCAGTGTTCCTTGGTCATGCAAGATGCCTCGTATCCCATGGTCATGAGTGCATCCTTAACCTGATTCTCAGAGATCCACACACCGAAGATCTTTCTGAACAGATTCGTGATGGTCTCAGATGTCTGATCGGGATTGAAACTTTCCCTTCTCTCAAAAGTCATCCAAGCCCACATCTTAAAGACAGACTGGATCTCGGGCTTCAATTCAGAGAATACCCGATCATCAATTGTTGTATCATTTACAATAGTGATCGGATGGATTCTGTTCTGACTCCATGCTGTTCTGTATTCACCGGCATCAGGAACCAGCATAGTTTCATTTTTTCTTGTCTTTTGTGAGTAGTATACAACTGCTCTCATAATTTATTCCTCCTTTTAATTACGGTTATATAATTTCATAAACACTGTGATGAGTTTGTTTATATTCGGACACGGAAGCTGTCACTTCCGTTTTATTTTTTAATCATTTGCAATTACTCACAAATGATGATACTACCAGTAGTATCTGGGATATAGATTTCACCCATATCTATCACTTCCTTTCATACGGATATTTCCAATCCGTCAATTTCACAGTGCTTATGGAATTATACAACAATTGAATGCCCGGGATTACCCCGGGCATTTAAATTGCAAATCTTTTTAACTAATCACCGGTTTTATATTCAGCCAGTGTTCTTCTGATTGCTTCGTTATCAATCCACTTGTCATAAGCGGTGATTGGAACAACGAAGATTCGTTTGCTATTGAGTCTAACTCTCATTGCAATGATGGAATTTTCGTCATTCTTGATGAAGTCACAATCCGATGGTGATACACCAGTTCCAGTTGTTGTCACAATATGACGTGATACAACACGAAACAGATGTTTCTTGAACAGATCAATGTCCATACTTTCATCAGGAATGTTAGCCTTTTCGAAAGTTACCGGATAAAAGTAGCCAGATGTCACTCGGACATTGAATACCTTCTCTCGTTCTGGGACACGAATTGGGATCGGCAACATATCATCATTTGGATTGATGAAAGTTGGTTTCCCATTGATATAGCATATGTCCATCTTAATTGCCATATCATTCAACCTCCTTCATGATTGTGAATTGACAATGTTCAAACTCCTCGATCGAAATCACAGAACCATCTGGTTTAGTTGCTCTCACGATTACTGAGCCATTCTTGTTCATGTGATTGATTTTGAGTTCAACGAGTGTATTCTCCACTACACCTTCATCAGATTTGATAGTGTAAAGAGAATTTTTACCGAGTTTGATGTTAACTGCATCAACTGTTGAATTAAGCAGTTTGCCGAAGATGATGTTCTTAGTATCGAACACGACGATTACCAAGCAATCATTGTTATTCAATAATGCCTGATTGATATTTCTTCCTGTGATTATCTTCGACATAAGGGGCTTATATTCACCAAGAGTCTCAGTTGTGATCCAGTATTTATCGGGATCGACACCAATCATTTTCATGTCGATACTTACGATAAATTCTGGATAAAGTTTGTTGAAGAATGTGAGCATCTCATCATCCATAGATGCGAACTTGAGGTTCTTAACATGCGTCACATTCTTCGTTTTTACCGGTGTCCCTTTCTGATCACGAATCTCCATGTTGTAGATATCATGATCGTTGAAAAGGATTTCTGGGTTGATGGATAACCCATACTGGGTTACAATAAAATCAGTCATATTTATTTCCTCCTTTGAGACTGATGTATAATTCAAACCGAACACTGTGATGAGTTTGTGTGTATTCTTTTTTGATGTTTTTAATTATTTACGATTAGTTGCAAATAATGATACTACCAGTAGTATCTGGGATATAGATTTCACCCATATCTATCACTTCCTTTCATACGGATATTTCCAATCCGTCAATTTCACAGTGTTCAGTTTGAACTTGTTACTGTCGTAACATATTAATGATATAAATATGAAATAATAAAATAATATATGTGGGGGCTTCAAGCCCCCACAACATTATTACATATTTTCAATTACATAGTGATTTATACCATCATTGATATTATATCCGATAATAGCACCATCAACAGTTTTGAACTGGAGTATTGATGGTTTTGATTCTATGATATGAAAACTTCTATCTTCAATTTCCCAAGTCTTTGTATATATCCGAGTGGATTTCTTCTTACCATTCTCATCTACAGAGTCGATTATATCGATAACATAATCGAATGTGATTGTTAATTTCTTAGACATAGTTAACTCTCCTTATTTATCTTAGCTTCATATTCGTGAATTTCCTTTTCAGCATTGATGTTGTATCTATCACTGATGTATGATATTAATGATGGAATTGGTTCATCCATATTTGTTGTATCATCAACATCATGTGATTCAACATCTTTAACAACATCTTCAACTCTTTCGGATGTATCGACTTTGAACTTAACATTCTGATTCAACTTATTCACATTCATTATTGCATAATAAGTATTAAGTTCTTCATCATTCTTCGGGTGAATGACAAATCGGTGTGGTGTATTAATATTATTTGATAAAGCATCACGTAATTCATCAGGATTATTAATTTCAAAGGTTTTAAATTCTTTTGCAAATGGATTCTTTATTGTGGTTACATTATATTTATCATCACACATGAAGAATACTTTATCAGTATCCTCACCATATCTAAATCTTAATAATGAACCAGTATAATATACTCCATTTCCAAAATCTGTATATTCATGATAGTGACCGAATACACATAGCTTTGACATATCACCGAGTTGTTCAACTGAATGCATTATCTCAGTTCCATGACTTTCAACAACTGTTTTAGTATGAGAACTAATTGGTCCATGACCAATGATCAAGTCATACTTATCATTGAACAAATCGGAATAATCAACATTACCATATTCTTGTGGTAAGAATAAGATCTTTGTTCCATCACTCAATTTAACAGATGTTGCATTCTCATAATAGTATACTTGAGCTGTATCAATTTCATTAAGAATTGGCATAAAGATCTTCATCTGTTTTCTATCATGAGAAAATGTTCCTTCGACAATATGGACAGGGACGTGTTTAACTCCGTCCCTGCCACAATAATTAAGAACAAGCTTTATCACAAACTTCGCAGCATACATAAATTCCTCAATACTGAGATGATGATCAAACAGATCTCCACATATCATTATGGCTTTACATGGTTCTTCATGTTCCTTAATCAGTTTGAATATTTCATCTAATGATTTATCAAAATCCTCAAATGGAAGTTTTACACCAAGATGAATATCACTTATAAAGAATATCATTCGTTCTCGCCTCTCTTGCAGAATTTTATAATATCATCGGATGTTTCACCGATTGCAATATGGTTCTGTAATTCTGCAAAAGTAATACCATCCTTAACCTTGTATGTTTTTGGTAATGTGATATCTTCTTCAGGGAAGTGAAAGTTTAAAAATTCAATCAATGTCTCAACGCATACATGTTTAATCTCGATAGTGAGATCACATCTACCAGGTCTAAGAACAGCTTGATCAATATTCTCAATGTGATTGGTAGTGAAAATGAAGATACAGTTGGTAGGAGATCTGATTCCATCAAGGAAATTGAGAATACCAGCGAGATCAGTTTCTTTAGACTCGGATGTATCTGTTCTTGGATTTAAAGATTCTGATTTATCACGATTTATATCAGATAAGCCAGTGTCAACATCTTCAAAGAGAACGACACGGTATAAAGAAGCATCATATGCATGATGATTGATCAAATCATCAAATATAGAATCGATGTATTTAATCTCATTACCTTCCACGATGACGAAATCTGAAACATTATCAATACTATCAACAATAGCTTGTGCAATAGATGATTTACCAGTTCCAGGTTCACCATAAAGCATTATACCAAGATGATGTGGTATATTATTTTTAATATACCAATCTCTTTTATTTATGAATGCATTAACATGATTCATGATTTTTTCTTTATCAGATGAAGGCATGAATACATCATTGAAAGTTCTGAGCTTTGTATTTAGCCATATATTATTACGGAACTTTCCTCTGAAGATAATAGTTGAAAGATTATCAACACGCTCATCTCTGTTTTGTCTATTACGAATTTCGAATATCTTTCTTGTGAATTCTTTTATATTAGCAATATCGGTCTTTGTATTTAAGCAGAATAACTCATTTCTTTTTAGATGAGAGATATTACCATCATTAGTTGCTGTAGCTTTATCAATGTATATACCAATTATTGTACCATTATACTTGGTGAAATTGATATACCTGCTTGTATTATCATATCTTATTGGTACAAACTCGATGAAATCATGATTCAAGTATTCAGGTTCACCAGATCCAGCATGGACAGTGTAACCTAAGCCTTTACCAAAGACTTCTGCAATTGCACCTTCAGTATCAGTATGCTGTAAGTCGATATGGTAAATGAATTTCGAATCAACAATTCCAAGTGCGTAATCAATCAAATATCCACTGAGTTTTGCAATAGCTGCATGAGCGATTGCATTCTTTACAGTTCTGAAAACCTTATTTTCATTACCCTTCTTCTTATTCATTTCTTATTCCTCCATTATTCTTTAAAATTTGCATTCCAATCATTGATCATTTCGATCTCAGCTTGGATATTATCATCATATTTGTCATATCTACCGCTTTTGATAAACTTATCACGGAGCTTTCCAATCTTAACAATTGAAGCAATGTTGATATTCTCAGGATAGAAGTTTTTATAGAATGCAACTGTTTTTGTTATACGAAAATCAATTGATTTATCCATCACTCTATCTAAGAATGTTTTTGAAATTGTTCGAACTTTATTGTCGAATGGGATGAATGCAGATCTGTTGTTTGATACTCTGACTCTGTAATCAAAATATCCAGATCCATCATATACATTAACAAAAATATCGGGCATATTTATCCTCCTTTAAATATTTAATCCTCGAAAGGATCTGGCATGTACATTTTATCAAGTGATAACATCGCTGACATAAATATCAGTTCACTATCATTTTGATATTTTGCATATTCATTAAAGTGGGATGGATCCTCTTTAATGGTTTTTGCATATTCTTGTTGCTTTGTGATTATTGATTTGAGCTTAACAGGTTTAATTCTACCATCATAAGCTGCAACATCAATATGGTTCTTATACGGAATCCAGTATGTTCTGTAACCATGAATGTGACCATGAATATTTAATGTGTTATCATTCTTAGCTGGCATATGACTAAATAAGATATCTTTCCAAACAAATGAATCAACGACATATTTGAATCCACAACTTTTATAGAATCTTTTATCAAATAAATCATTATTGCCTCTTACAAGAATCATATTCTTTCTGAGTGATAACAATTCATTCTTAAGCTCTTCCTTGTTTGTGAATTCACCATCAACCAAATCACCAAGATTAATCAACAGATCATTATCTTTAACAACTTCCTTGACATTATTAAGAATGGTATTAAAGTCAGCTCGTTTATGGCATCTTGTCACGCCTTTCTTATCACGTCTCCACAAATGCCAATCAGTTACTAACCATACGGTATTTCCATTCTTAATAGTTGAATCTATAAAGTTAACGATGTCATTAGTTTCATCATGTGATTCAGTTGGATCTTTTAATCGATTCAACATCCGTTCTTCTTTTTCACGGCTCATATTTAATCACACCCTTTGCAATTTTAAATAACCAATTATTTACTCTTGCTAAAACTCCATTTTCAATAATTAAAGCATACAATGAAGCATCCGTTATACGACGATCATCCTTTGTTGGAATAATACCATCGTTTGTAATAATGAAATCTTCAATGAAGATACTTTTGTAAGATCTCTTATCAATTTCAATATCATAATTAACACTCATCAACTGAACATGCATCGCTGTTTCAATTTTACTACCTTCAAAATTCTTTGGATCAACATTAATATCGATCTCGATAATATAATCATCACTTGGATGAAATTCAATCCAAAAATTATTATACTTATCAGTGTGATATTTAACATCACAAGAGAATGTCGTTTCTATTCTACCAATTAATTTACCAATTTGAAGATTTAAATCATTAAACGCTGTAAGATTATGATTCTTCATAATTCGATTTTTAATATCATTGAATAATGTGTATTCTACATAGATCTTTGGCATTGGTATTACCTCCTTGGAAATACAGAAAGCCCCGAGGGAGTGGGGAGTATTAATACTCCCCACCTGAAAAACGATCGAAGAAGTCATAAATTTCAATAACTTCGATACCGTATTTGTTAGCTTTCTTGGTTTTAGACGATTGGAAATTATATGACGGAACCAATATTGCAATAGCATTCTTATTGAACTGATCCGTCACATTATATCCGAGTTTTTCCAGTCTATTAATCAAGGTTTTATCACGTGTACCACTAACGACAACCAAGCCTCTTGTTCCAAGTTTATTAGTACTGCTGAATGTTACATATTCAATTAGTTCATGCAACTCATTCCAGTTACTCCTAACATAGTTGATGATGTTTTTATTATAGAACATACTATGACCTTCATTATGAAATTTGATCATATTGACAAACTCATCACACTTTGCATTCTTGAAGAGTCTTCTAATTTCATCTCCAGCAGAAACATCTCTACCATAAACATCATCCAGAATGTTTCTCCAAGTTGCTACTGCAACATTTTGAATTGGAAGTGAACCAAGCCATCTTTCAACAGGAACATTTGTGGAAGCTTGTTTAATATTCTCAATTAGCTTCTTTACACTTGTTTCTCCAAATCCAATCTCAGTCATCAACTTATCAGCATCGATCTTATAAAGATCTGTAATGGTTTTAATATATCCCATATTGAAAAGCTTTGAAATGACACCTTCACCAACACCAAACATCTTCATTGTTTCAGCATATTTGATGATATTACCCATCTTCAATCCAGCACAGTCGGGATTATTACAACGGATAATTTTGAGCATTCCATTATACAACTTAGCACCACACACAGGACAATGTGTTGGCATTGGAATAATTTCATCACCATCATGTTCACTTGATACGAAATACGGAACGATATTGTGCATGATTCTAACAGTGTCATTTTTCTTAAGACCCATTGAGCTTACATGACCAAATGAACCAAGTCCACAGTTTGTAACAGTAATATTACCAAACATAACAGGTTCAAGAATTGCAACTGGTGTGATGTTTCCACCTTTACCATATTGCCATCTGATATCAATCAATTTTGTTGTCTTAATATTTTCAAGAATCTTTATTGCAACTTCATATTGTGTGTTGACACTTCTATCTTTATTTCTAATTACAGAAACGACTACACCATCGCATTCATAATAGTTACCATGAAAAGCAACAGATGCATTATTTTCAAGAATACTATCAATGAATGTTTGAACATCAGTTAACGCATCTTCTGTTCTTGTTCCGAGTGTTGAAACATCACTTGTGATAGAATCAAAATATATAGTTCTTGACATAGCTAAAAGATGTGTGTGAAGTTTCTGTTTTCCATCAATATAATATCTCAATGGAACAAGAGTAATAGTTTTAGAAAGTTCTTTGATTCTACCAGAGATGATTGCAGATACAGCACTTCTTGGAGTCTTATATGGCTTTGGGAATCTACCACTTGCGAGATAATCATTATAAGTTTCCTCATCCATAATAGCCTCAAACTTGATTGCATCAATATCATCATAGTCAGCAACATTATTAAATGACTGCTTAATGTTTGAGATTCTATCATTAAACAATTCTGTTACATCGAGAGATTCACCATTGTCATAATCTCCTCTTGTAAAGAATCTACTACTCTTAGTATCAAATGCAACACTGCAACCATCAAATTTCGGTTGAACGATAATGAAATTTGATTCAATATCATCTGAACCAGTTCTGTAGAACTTTTCACCATTTGTATTAAGCCACTTTTCAAATGTCGGCATACCTTCACGCATCGGCTTCTTTACACCATACAGCTTCGGAAGAGTTCCAACAATGTCGTTTACAGCAGAACTCTGCTTATTACGATTGAACGGCCTTGCTTCTTCACCATGTTCAGCGATATACTTTTCCATGAGTTTATCATATTCCTCATCGCTGATCTTTGGTTCTCCCTTTGCATATGCGGCAATCAGTTCATTAAGCTGCTCTTTTGTGATCTTACTCATTATTATCTTCCTCCTTAAATTTGATCAAGTCTGATTCACGGAATTTTCTGTAATGGATAACGTAGAACTCGTCGCTGTTATATACATCAGCACGAATAGTTCCAATTGATCCATTATTGTGAGTATTATCATACTCCAGTCCAGGTCTGACTTCGTTAGTCTGTTTGAAATCAAACTTCAGAACATTGCTTGTATGATCAGCTATATATCGAAGCATGTGATACACAAGTGAATGTGGATCTTCTGATTTACAGCTAACCATTTTTACGGATTGTTCAAGTAAAGCCAAATTTGGTTTATCCTTGAACTTGGAAATTGATACAAGATACTTCATATTCTTTCCTCCTTTTTAATCAGGTATGTAAGCGTCTGCCTACATCTGAATTATATAAATATTTAATAATAAAAATATAACCAGGGGCATATGCCCCTGGTTATACAATATTACTCACTAATGAGACCTGCAGAAATAGCCCACCACTCACGTCTTGACAGAGTCACTTCACCAGTGACATAGTTAGTCATACAAGAGTAATGGAACTGTTTGAACATATCCTTGATCTTATCACCAAACAGCATGAACAGATCAAGCTGATCACCATCAAAGTCTGCATTAAGACCAGCCAGACACTCTTCAGTGATACTCATTGTGTCATCATTTTCATCAAGCTTATATCTACGGATTCGACACAGACAAATTGATGCAAGATTGTTTGTTGGTTCACGAAGCATAATAGCCCATGCACCATTTGCAATAATCTCATTCATGCACTTGATAATCTCGGGATCATTGTAATAAGTCTGCACATACAGACAAGCTTGCTCAAGTGTCATGTTCTTACGAACAGCAAGCATGTGCGCAATCTTATACTGATACGTGATAATCATCATAGAATAAGGAAGATCGATTTCATCAATATTCAATGATGAGTCAAGAGTGATAACAGCTCTTGAAGAGAACTGGAAAGGTCCACCGACAATTTCAGATCTGATGAATCCAGTCTTCTTATCCATTTCAGATTCAATCAGATAATCAGTTGCTTCAAGCCAGTTATTCTGAATTGTGTTAAGTGTCTGAATAATCTCAAGATCGAGATTCATGAATTTAAGATGACAATTAAGAGAAACAATTTTAGCAAGCCATCTGTTAATAGTCGGATAGAACTTGCTTTCACTTGTTGTATTTGTTGGTCTGAAAGCTGTTGAGTAAATAGGAATTTTAGAAGTAAATACATCACGTTTATTTTTAATAAGATTTTCAATCTCTTCAGCATGAGGCTTTGAATAACAAGTATTCATGATTTCTTCAAAGTTCTCATAGAATTTATCATGACCAATTCCCATAAGATGATGTTTACTCTTAGGAATCTTCTTGATAATGGTTGAGATATCATTAGCAGCTACACGACCACGCTTTTTCGTTTTTTGTTTCTTTTCAAATTCAACATCATTTTCATTATACTTAACATCATGGTCAGCTTTATAATTACCAACAATGAAGTTGATCATATTTTGACCAATTGCACGTTTAAGCAATGAATAATATGAAGGTGTGATAACTCGGTGGGGATAAATATCAACCCACCCAGTATATCTGAAGTTAAGACTATGAAGTGAAATTTCAGTATTACATCTCGGGCATTTCTGTCCAATAATGTCTTGACCAATGAAAGCACCACAGTCACATCTGAATTCAGTATCAGTAAACTTTGATGAATTAACGAGCATAGCAGGATCAATAGGAGAATATGCATCCTCGTTTTCAATTCGGAATCCATTATTCTGAATCATATCAACATAGTATGCAGTTTCAAGATTCATACGTTTAATAATCATGGTTTGTCCCCCTTTATCAATTACTTATTAAACTCTCATTACTTCAAACAGAGATGTGATCATATCGAGAAGATCAATAGTCATCTTGTTTGTATCATAAACAAAAGCTTTATCAAGTAATGATGGATCATTGTGGTTGACGATGGTATAGTTACTCAGTACACACTGAAGAATCTGTTCAATATACTTATTTACATTCTTCTCACTCAGAAGATAATCGCTTAACGTATTAAGTTTTACATACTTGCGAACACCATTCAGATCTTTAGCAGTAAGAGTCTTAGTGGAAGTATTAACAACTTTACCCATCAGAATATTAATCAGTGGATTACTTATTGTATCTTCTTCAGATAAAGTGTAAATATCCATAATCATACTTCTTACATACAATAGAATGATGTACTTCTGTTTCATACTAAGTGTGTTCGTTGTGAGAGAAGAATGAAACTTATTGTAGAGAACAGTATCAACGAGAATCTTTGATAAATCATTCATCTGGATAAGGTGTTCGAGATACCAGTCAACCGGAGAGATATCAATCTCAGAAATAATATGACCAATAATATTATTAAGGTCTTTAAAGATGCAGCAGTATTCACCAGGATTAAAAGATCTTAATACACTGATTGGGGCATTACTACTTGCACTGTCAGAAAGAAGCTGTGAGATATCACCATCAACATTTACAAGTGAATATCTCATTTGCATTTTACGTGTATTATTTGTATAACGGGATACGATACTTTTGATCAGTCCAACACATGAATATGTCGGTCTTTTCTGAATTGGATCCCACTCACTTGCGAAGGTAAGTTTGATAAGACCATCTGTAATGAGAGTCTTTCTCATAAGATGCTTTGTTGTTGTAGGTGCAGTTACACCATCAATCGCACGCATTTCATAGATCGCCTGATTACTTGCAATTGTCTGAAGAACACGAGTGTTTGCATAATTATAAAGCAGAATATAAATGTTCTTATTGATCTGATCCATGATGTGTGTGAAAGCACGAGCAAACAATTCATACAAATCTTTTGGATTATTACCAGTAGACAGAATGAAGTGTTCAACATACAGATGCATGATCTTAATCATGAAAGATACCTTGTACATATCATGAGTAAAATCAACAGGGAATAAACCAACAACGTTGTCACCAACATTGTTTTCTTGCACCATCTTTTCAATCTTATCGAGGGTTCTCTGAGGAAATAAAATGTCATAAATATCTTTGTAAAAATCATCAAATGTCTTGATAGTATAACACCGAGAATCAGTTTTATACTTTGCAACAAGCATTGATGAAATAAGATCATTGTCTTCGTCATAAAGTGCTGTGAAGAAATTGATCTGTTCACAGATAAGCTGTTGAATTTCCGGTCTCTTAGAACGAAGCTGAAATACCTGAAATGCTGGATCAATAACTCCATCAGGAAACAGTGCTTCAAAGTTAACAATAATCTGAGAACCAGAATAACGGACTATAATATCCTCTGGAATAGGTTGCCACTGAATGAATCTTGTCTTCTTATAGACTTGACCATCAGCTCCCTTAGGAAATCCATTATACGGATACTCAGTGCCGTGTTCTTTATTGTATGGATACGGAGCCATATCTTCATCATACAGATAGAACAAAGCTTTGCTAACGGATTCGGGCTTCTTCATTTTTTCTTTCCTCCTCTTGTTAAATTGATTTAATCCCGAGGAACGTTTGTTAATCCTCCGGATAAAATACCGGTGAAGTATACAAGTTTTGATTGTTTTCGCAATTCTTCATCGGTACCTGATAACAATATATCTTTCACATAAATAAAATCATCGACAATTGTTAATACAAATGGTGCTTTAACATCTTTGCATTTCTCAATTGCAATTGGATTACTTGTGATGAAAGTACAGTTTGGATTGTTATCTAACAAGGAGACAATATCCCCATGATGATACTGTAATGAATCAATTTGAAAAGATGGTATGAAATCTTTTATTGCATCAGAATATTCATTAGAATATATGATGAGATTCTTTATACCATTTCGAATGGACTCTTGAAATACTTTATATGAATAACACATATTTGGTTTAAACATTATTCTTGATGACAATAGATCCTTATAATCAATATCAAAGTCAAATGAACTTTTAATCCATTCATTGATAGAATAAGTTTCGCGATTAAGATAGCTCAAGAGGATGTCCTCGTGGGACATCCTCTCAAGTTTATCATTAATCTTTTTATCACGTAAGAATTCTGCGATGTTGTATCCAAATAAAGATATCACATCTTCATATTGAATTATTAGTCCATTTCTTCCAAGAACGCTTGCATCAACCATTTTTCATTAGAATGGAGAGTCGGGATCATTCTCACCAGAAGCAGCGAGAACATTCTTAAACTCATCTTCATCAAGCTTCTGATACTTCATTTTGTTCAGACCGATCTTAAGATACTCAATAAACAGATCATATGTCGGATGAACATTCATAGAACCAACAGGCATCGGTGCAAATGTCATGGAACGAGTTCCCTTATTACTCTCAACAGTAACCTTTACACCAGTTGCAGAACCAATAAATGTCATACTGGACTTACCGAAGTTAATCTTAAGATTTGCTTCTTCAGGCTTAGTTGCCTTAAGTGCAGTAATCATACCATACAGACATTCCATATTGATTACGGCACTCGGGAGTTCACCATTCATCTTCTGCTCATAAGCTACAGAACCAGTTGAAGGATCCTTACCGATTGCGCCCTTGATATTAATCGTAACGAATGTAGAACCCTTATCAGAATTCCACACACCGATATTCATAACACCATCGTCACTACGAAGTCTTCCAATATTAAAATTGGACTTCTTCTTAGTCTCTCCACCGTTGTTCTGACCGAAGCCAGTTCCATTCATAATAGCCATAATTACATTTCTCCTTTCGAGGTTTTAAAGTATAATTTTGTTAATTTCGAAACAATATATATTGATCTTAATTAACTTAATTATTCATCACTGTTTTCGATCTCGATAATGTCTTGAACTGCCAATGAAATTGCAGGTAAGTCATGTTTCGATAAACCGAATATTTCGGATAAGAAGTTATTAGATCCTTCATCATACTCATCAAACCAATCAGATTTGATCAATTCATCAATTGTATTTTCTGTTACAGTTGTGATGATATCAACCAATACATCAACATGTTTTTCAAGTGTTGTAAAAGATCTGATGTCTGTTGGATCAATACCAATCTTATCCTTAACATAATTGACGATCTGAATAAGTTGGAATAATACTTCAGATGTTATAAGTCGTTTTAGTTCAGGTTTAGATGGCATGTCATCTGGAAGTTCAGAACCATACTCATTGATTACATCTACTGCACTACTCAACATTTCAAGTGTAATTGAAAATGTGTTATACCACGTTCTTGGCGAAGTAAACATAGCATTTCCAGACATAGCTTGAATATAATCAGAAACATCAAAGCTTACACCAGCATATTGTTCAATCCAATTATGAATATCTTCCCACATATTATCACCTCCTTTCTATAGTATACTTTTTATATTATAAGAAGATCATTCTACTCGGAATCATTCCGCCATATGTGTCAGACAACACAACATCGAATAATCCAAGTAATTGTTTGAACGGAGATAAGAGTTTATCAACACAATAGTTCTTGTCAATAGCAACTCTTAACCATTCAGGAATCTCCTTATATTTCTCAGGTAAACATATAACTGCATCATTATCTTTAAGCTTTCCATTATTCAATACAGCTTTATTCATAGCTAATACTTTATAAAGTAATGGATCATCATTTGCATGTTGTTCAAGTAATGTTACAGATAATGGAATAACAGTAACTCGATCCATAGGTAAAATGTTTTCATCAGGGAATATAGCATTCCAAACATCAGCACCTCTTATCTGCATTGGATACTTCTTTGATTTATCATAAGATTCCTTATCTTTTATACCTAATACCTTATGGTATGATGTGTCATAATTAACAACCGTCAAGAGTTTATCTCTCAATGCATAATACTCATCAAGCAATTTATCAACTCGAATATGATCAGGTGTTAATACATATTTATCATATAGATCAAGCATAATAGGCTCAAGGAATTCAGCAGAATCTCGTTTCTTAAATGACAATCCAGTCACTTGAACATCATGGATATTTCTCAAATTTCCTTCTTGTACAAAACAAGATGCTGCATACATCTTCTTTGCAAACAGACTCATTGCCAAGAATGCAAATTCATTCTTAAATACAAACTTGTCACGATAATACTTATCTTGAATACCTCGATACATTACAATATTTTCTGTCATCTGAGGAATGATTCCTTCGATAAATATTCTCATACCTAATGCGGAAGCAATTAGACAAGAGTCACGGAAGTTTGTAACATGAGCTTGGAATTCATCAAGTAAAGATGCAAAATGAACCATCAGTGAATCAGTATCTGTTACACATACAATTGAACGCTTCATATTCCATGCTCGAACTTCACAGTCATTAATGATGAATGGATATACACAGTTATCGAGAATAACCTTTGTAACATATTTAACCTGGTCAGCTATCGATTCAGGACAAGTTACACCATAACCAGCTTTAACAACATCTTCTTCAGTCATATTATTAACCTGAATTCTATTCGGCTTTAGATAATCCATGATCTCAGCAATTTCTTTACGGATATACTTCTTCAATACAAGTCGGATATTATTAGCAAGCATAAGCCTTGTTTTCTGTTCAGCATTAAGATTATTAACATAAGCAGTTATAACCTTAATATCTTTGATACTTAAGTCATTGGTCATATCAATAAGATGCTGAACGACTTCTTCAGTCTTATAAGAATCATTAATCTGTGTGATTCGATTTGTCATATCAGTATTCAGAACCTTATAAATGAAATCGAACAATTCATTTATTCCATTCATCTTTGCCCATCTATCAGGATTACCACATAACAGTTCCAGACAACAAATTAAGGTAGTCGTCATGTTCTTGGCGGAACCTGTAGTAGCCGGTGGAATATACAATGAATAGAACGGTGAAAGCGGAGTTCCAGATCCGCCGTAATCAGAATTCATGATAACTTTAACCTGTCCTTGGGCACAGTTCAGATTAAGATACATGACAGATCCTTTTGGAAATGTGTACATTCGTTTCTTAATACTTTTTCTCGATTTCTGTTCTGTTTCAAGGAATAAAACAGTTGGTGATAAATATTCAGAATGTTGTTTGAAGAATGTACCATTACTTGATATAATCGGTTTTCTTTCATCCATCCATTCGAATACTTTCGTTATTGTTGTATTATAGCAATTATGATAAACATTGTTATCCATTTTACAAGGTAAATCAATCGTTTGTTTTTGTATTGCTTCTGATACAAGTCGTCTGACCTTGAATGGATCAGCATTCGGGTTTGCTTTCAGATAAGCTGAACAAACCATCTCTTCATATTGGTTTACAACATTCATATTTACTTCTCCTTTATGGGGTGATATAATGGACTATAATGAGCTTAACAATAAACCATCTATCAATGGCGTCACACTTGAAGGTGACTTAGACCTTGAAGATGTTGGTATTGTCGAAATAACACCCGAAATGGTTTCTGAAATTTATCTTGAAACATTTGGGTTTATTTTATGAGACAACTAAAAACTCTAACTCGTTGTCTCGTGTAAATATTATCTATATTAAAAATGAAATTTAAGGAGGAATAGAAAATGCTTAATTTTCTTAAACAGAAAATTGCTGAGAGAGAACGGCAATTGCAGAATACTATTCAAGAGCAAGTAGATAATTCTGATTCTGAAATGGATGAGGCTATTCTTGAATGTGCACATCTGTTTCAAGAGATGGAAGATCTTTCTATAACTGGTACAAATGTTCTTCGTGAGAGACCAGTTATTGATATTCCAATTGAAGATGATGTTGAACTTACGACAGTTGAATATGATTATATGACTGATCGTATTATTGACGCTCCAATGGATGTACAAGCATCCGAAGCATATAGTAAAGAAAAGCACATTGAAGATTTTGTTGAAGTAGCATACAAAACTGTCGGCAGACTTGCACGTGAGAAAGATCAACAGTATGAAGCACGTGTAATGGAATATGCTACAGCCGAGTATAATAAGTATCATGAATGGATTATCCAAGAAGGTCTCTTTGGTAATGATCTTCTTGATGTAAGTGATGAGAGAATTCCGACTACCAAGCTTGTTGATCTTGGACCGTATGAGTATGATGATCCAAAGAGCAAGCATTATGTTACTAAACTTCCAGTTTATTTCGAGATTACTCCAGATCATAAGATTAACATTAATCAGATTTATGCTCTTAATGTTATTGAGAATCTCGGTTGTTTTGAACGTTTTGGAAAAGCACTTCGTCGTGCTTTAATTACTGATCATGGTCTTGGTAAGGAACTGTATGACAGTTCTGTATGGGAGATTGCAACTCCTTTGAGAATTCTTGTTCCTCAAGTTAAACAGTATTACACCGTTAATATTGTATTTGAGATTGAAGGAATGAAGCGTCCATATATATTCGGTGTTGATGTTCCAACATCTTCTGTTCGTACAACTAAGAATGGTAAGATTGAGAATCTCGCTGAAGCTAAGAAGAAGTTTGATGAAGCTGATGAAGGAGATAAGAAGAACAAATATTTCTCAGTTAAGAATATCGATAATGAAGCTAATTATGCTTCTAAGAAAGATTATAAGAAGCCTAAAGCTGAGAAAGTTCAAGAAAGTGTAACTCCTCTGAGCAGATGGTCTTATGGTAGATCTAATATCTTCCAAGAAGCAATTGACTTTGGTGGTGATGCTCAAGTAGCTCCTACAGCAGGAGCTCCTGATCCAAATGCTGTTCAAGATCCGAATGCTGCTCCTAATCCTGCTCCAGCAGCTGATCCAGCAACTACTGCTCCGGCTATTGATGCAGCCGCTGCTCCTGATGCTGGAGCACCAGCAGTTGATGGTATGGGCATTGACAATTCAGCTGATCCAGCTGCTGTTGGTGATACTAATGATCAAGCTCCAGCTGCAACTGTTACTACGAATGATGTGTCTGAACAGATTGCAAATAATGTAGCTAATATTACTGCTGCAAATGCATCAGCAGATGCAGATCTCATGAGTTCTACACCAACATTTGATGCAAATGTAGATGATACATTTAATAATCTTGATAGTGCTGTTAGTGGTACTGATAATCTCGATGTTCCAGCTTCTGATACAACTGATACTAATATGGATACATCTGCTGATGCTACAAATGATACAACTGATAATGTACCTGAAGTTGGTTCTGATCCTTTAGCTGATCTTGGTGCTGATGCAACAGATTCAATTGGTGATACATCTCTTGATAATGATACTACAGATACAGATCTTGATACTGATACATCTGGCGGTATAGGTGATGTTGATATTGATAATATGTCAATGGATGATATGGTAACTCAAGCAGTTGAAAAGATTAAGACTATGCCAATGAATAAACTTCGTGATTTCTTGACTGATGGTGTTACTGAATCAGCAGTTTATGTTGATAATCTTGAATTGAATGATACAATCATGGAATCCGTAACAGATCCTATTGATCAAGTAAAGCTCACTGTAAGAAAAGTTCTTGGTGATCTTAATGATCGTGTTGGTTCTATTACTGATATTTTCAAGAATGTAAAGCGTGATCACAAGTATGCAAATAGAGCTATTACAAATGCTCTTAAGAGTGAAAATGTTGATAAGCATGCTAAGATTGAACTTGAGAAGCTTAATCATTCTATGAATGAAATGGTTCTTAAACTTGATAATCCTTCGAGAGATAATGTTGAATCTATTAAGAATTCAATCAGAAACTTTACAAATGCAACTGCTAAAACTTCTAAGTTCATTGATTTTAATAAGGGTATTGTTACTGAATCTTTCACAATCTTTATGAATGAAGATGATGCTGGGTATGTTATGGAGAGTGCACATGGTAAGGTTGTAAAAAATACTCTTTGGGGTTGGTTTATCGGTCACTTCGGTGTTCGTGCTAATAATGCAACTAAGAAGGGTGGTAAGAATAGATACCATCTTCATGCACCAACATTCATTCTGTTTCTGTTTGGATTCCCATTCACTGCTTCTATTTGGAATGCTATTCATGCTAATAGACTTTCTAAGGATGAGATTGATGATATTGCAGTTAAGACTGTAATCAAGGATATGTCTAAGATTTCCAATACTCTGTTTGAATCAAGTGATGGATCTGTTGAAATTCTCAAGATGCGTAAGTTCAGACATGCAGTTGATGACCTGTCAGATGATCTAAAGTATATTATCAAGAAGCTTGATCCAAAGGCAACTAAGCTTCGTGAGAATCTGACTAAACTCAAGGGTTCTGCTGATGCTTGTCTCGATCATGTCTACAATGGTTCTGGTGATGCTGGTAAATATCTTCAGGAATTACTTGATAACATGGATGCAACTGCAAAGATTCTGTGTGATGTTGATAAGGTAATTGAATCACATAAAGATGATCCTATGTTTAAGGAAATACTTGAAATTCAGAAGCTTACAGCTGATGATTTTCCAGAAGATGATACTGATGATAATACAAATGACAAGGATGGTGAATAAACAATGCCAGATATCAAAGATTTGCTTGATGGTGTGATTAAGGATACTGATAATTCTTATAATGATAAAACTCAACCAAGAAATGATTCTGTATCACATGATAAGTTTGATAAGGTTTCTTTACGTGATAAGATTTCCATGTTTGTTCTTAAGGATATTATCTGTGCTATGATGCATGATGATACTAAGGATCTTGATGGAATGATTGATACAGCGATCATGAATCACATTAATACGAATTATGGTGGATCTTGTTACAACTACCTTACCACAGCTTGTAAAGATCTTCAGTCTCCACTTATCGCTGATATTGTAATGGAGATTAATAATACTTGTGATAAAGCTGAACAAGAAGCATGCCTTACTAAGGATGGTGAAACATGTTTTAATGAAGCATGTGCTAAGACTAAGGAACTGCTGAAGCAATGTGATAACTATGATGAGTTCCGTAATAAGGTAAAGAAGCTTGTATCTGATAAGATCGTTGATGATATCACGACTGTGATCGTTAATGGTAATGATGTAACAACTGCTGATCACATTGATGAAGAAATGGATAAACAAACTAAGAAAGATAAGCAGGAAGATGATGCTGAAGCTAAAGAAGCTGAAACTAAAGATACAGAGACTAAGACTGAGTCTGTAATTATGAAGCTTTGTGAAGCTATTGTTACTGAGTCTTATATCGAAAAGCATGAGCAGATGTCTACTGATGAGGGTCTGTCAAGAGCTATTATCGAATACTGCATTGTGCAAATGGATGGTCTGTTTAAGCAGAATAAGAACTATGATGCTTTCTCTAAGTATATTAAGTGATGTTTATGATACATGGGGCCACATGGCCCCATGTATTATTTTTATTATTTAAAATATATATCTTTTTTATGAAAGGAGGTGTTCATATAACATGAACATCAATGAAGCAAAAGCCCTAATTAATGAAGAGGCTATAGAACACCTGAAGAAGGTAATCACAAATGAAGAGAAGATTGACACATCAACAAAACTTAATGGTGATGCAATTATGATTGCATTTTGCGATGCAATTAATAATGGTATTATTAAACCATCATCATTAAGCGAGATGACTATTAAGATGCTTAATTCATCTACTCAGTCAATCTCTCAGTCTAAGCTTGGTGAGATTCTTGATTACGTACATCAGAATCAACCACACATTGTTTGTGACATTAAGATTGTTCCAGTTGATGGAAATCTTCCCATTCAGGTATGGAGATTTGAAAATTCTAAAGATTGCAAGTTCAATGATATATTTGAATTTGTGGTTACTGAATTTAAGATCACTCCATCTATGGTTCGTGAACAGCTGTCGAAACTGCTTAAACCGACTATCGCAAATAACATCGGTCAGTTCGTAGCTAAGTATCAGTCTTCTACTCATAAGGATGAACTTGTTGTTAGTATCACAACTATTGCAAGACTTGCAAATATGTGTGGTTATAAAATCATCTGTGAGTTCAAGAATGAAAAGTAAGTATGATAATGATCCAGGGCATATGCCCTGGATCTATCATGCAAATCAATATTTAATACCAAGAATCTTTTTATATAATTCGATAAAATCTCCGATATGATATCTATCAAATGATGTTAATTCATCAAGTTGGTCATCTGTTAATTTTTTCTTTGGAAAATGATAATTGTGAGCTTTTAATAAATTTTCTTCATTTCGTTCTTTAGTTAAACGGGGATTGAGTATAACGTGATTCATACCAACTTGATATCCAAGGATATCTTCCATAGTAACAAATACAAGTGAATTATAATTACGCTTTATCATGATTATCATCTTCCTTTCGTATAGGTTTGACCGTTTTATAATTCTGATTATACGTCGTGATGCGTTTTGGATAACACTCATCACATACTTCATCCAAATCGAGATTAGCTCCACATGTTGGACAAGTATAATACAGAACTTCTTCTTCATACATAACTAAATCACCTCATTCTAATTTAAAATATAAAAGGAGTGAATGTCAATGCCAGTTGATTTCAATAGTAAACCAAGCTACTTTCCTATTCAACAGAGATTAAGAATGCCTGCTGATAAGAATGATGTTTCGATTTATCTGTTGTCTGATTCATTTGAATATGATATTCAAATGATCAATAAGTTACAACCACCGAAGATAAATTACAGACATATTATTATTCCACATCGTTTCGTTGATAAGATTAATGGAAGAATTGTTCGTTATATTTTATCTCAAAATGATTATAACAAAAAGATTTCTCATATCCAAGCTCAGAAGTTTCAACCACCTGTAATTCCATTCAGATTTCCTTATAAAAATTCTTATTCAGAAAACTTATACATTCCAATGTCTGACATTATGAATATTGTCAATCCTGTATTTAAAAACATGTCAGTTCAATTTATTCAAGATAATATATTTAATATATTTGGACTTGTGATGAATAAGTTCTCATATTCTAAGAAGAAAATATTCTGGATCGATTGTCGTCGTGTTAAGATCTATAAGAATCCAAACATGAAGACTTTCCAAACTGATTTAATCAATGCTTTGTTAACAGCTTTTGTTATTAATCCAATTAATAAAATCAAACGCGAAAACTACATATTTGTTTTCTCAACACCAGAATCTGATTATAAGTTTGATATGAGTCAATATGAAGATCGTGATAAACAACGTCTTCGTAGAATGATCAGTCAAGTTGGTACTGATTATGCTGATGAAGAACCTGAAGAAGCTGGTTCTGATGAAAATAAACCAGCTGAATCATTAGAACAGATCGAAGCAGATGCAAATAAGCGTGAAGAAGAAAATAAACAAACTTCTGAGCTTGTTGATAATCTTGGTAAACCTGAATATGATATTAAAAATATCACACAACAGGATGAGAAGTTGCAACAGATTCAAGCAACACATGCATCTGTTACAAGAGATATTAAAACAACTCTTTCTTCATTATTCAATCAATTCTCTAATAATGATGAATTACCTGTTAATCAGATTGATGTTACACAGCGTAATCGTCAACAGTTGTATGATGCAAAAGCATTTGATATAAATGCACAATTACAAAGTAGAATTAATCCAGATGAACAAGTTAATCAGCAGCGTGTTGATAATTTACAAAATGATTTAAATCAATTAAATGATTCTCCTGTTGAAAAAGAGATTATTGATAATGCTGCAAAGAAGATTGCAAATGAAGCACAACCAGCAAACACAGTTGATGTATTAAATTCAACTTCATCTCCACGTGAAGAAAAACTCCGTCAACAGATGGGACAACTTAAGTTGAATAATGTCACATTCAATAAGCTCGTATCTATTTCAGATGTACCAAAACCAGCTCCACTTCGTCCATTAAAGATGACAACAACCAACTCTGCTGCAAAGGTTGGTTCTCAGTTTGTTAATACGACAAAGGAATATGAAAACAAACTGATGGATCGTGATATTGTTGCAACACTTATGAATCTTTCAAAACCATCTGATGGATTCTATGTAACTAATGTTGAAATTACTGACGTTTCAAATGTAACAGCGCTTGTTAATGATTGGAAAATTACATTAAAGAGTAAAGTTAATGGATTACAGAATGTAATTCATATTCGTATTCCTAAGATGGATAATGGTAGATTTTTTGTTAATGGTACATGGTATACTATTGACAAACAAGATTTCCCATTACCTGTATTAAAAATCAATAGTAAGACAGTTATCATCACAAGTAACTACAATAAGATTACAGTTGCAAGATATGATACAAAGTCATTAGTTGACTTAATGGCTCTTCGTAAAGTAATTGATAAGCAACTTACTCCTGATGGAAAACAGAATAAGTATGTTAAACCTGGTTCAAATATCAATTCCAATTCTCATTATATTTCAACAATTGAATTTGATGAATTTGCAAAGATCTGGTATTCTATTAAGATTCCTGAGAGTGGTGCTGAATTCTGTTTCAATAGAACTGATTGTCTTAAGAACTGGAAGTTTGTTTCAGTTAACACAAATGAATTCTGTTGTGGTATGATTAATCAAGTACCAGTTGTTGTTAATGTTGATACAGGTTATACAAGACAAGGAAAGACACTTGTTTAAACAATTGTTGATGTAATGCCTGAAGCAGTACAACAAGAGTTCTACAAAACCAAGCCTGGTAAAACCAGCATGTATGCAACTATCAAGATTGGCGGAACAGTTCCACTTGGTGTTGCTATTGCTGCATGGGAAGGTATAACTTCATTACTTAAAGCAAGTGGTGTAGAATACAAGATGGTTGAACCAAGATTCAAAGATCCATCTTATATCATTTATCCATTTAAAGATCAGACTCTTGCTGTTAAGAATACTATTCTTGGACAATTATTGTTCAATGGATTTTATCGTATTAATACAAGAGCTTATAATTTCTCTGACTTTGAAGTTCCAATTACTGAATCTAATTCAGTATATGTTGATATATTCAATCAACTGTTCTTCTCACAATATACTCAGTTAACAACATTTATCACATATCATAATTTCTTTATGGATGCAATCACAGCTGATGTATGTAATCATTATAATATTCCAAATACATTAACTGGTATTTTGATTTATGCAACAAATCTGTTATGTGATAATACATATAAGAATGAGTTCTCATCATCTTTGTATCGTATTCGTTGTTCTGAGATTATACCAGCTATGATTCATTATCATTTAGCAGTTGAAATGTCGAAGTATAACAATAGAGTTGGTTCTAAATCAAGAAAAAGTAAGTTTGTATTTAATCCGAATGCAATTATTCAAGAATTAACAAATCTTGAAACATGTAATCAGATTAGTGCACTTAATCCTACAATTGAACTTCATGCTCGTGAAACAGTATCAACGAAGGGTTTCCGTGGTGTAAATAATACTCGTGCATATTCAGAAGCTCGTAGATCATACAATCCAACTATGATTGGTAAAATCGCTATGAGTTCTCCTAACTCAGCAAACGTCGGAATGCAGCGTCAATTAACAGCAGATCCGAAGATTGAATCTGTTCGTGGTTATACTTCTACTGCATCTGTAGATGATACAACATTTAATGATATGCAACTTGCATCATTCTCTGAATTACTTACACCTGGTACTGTATCTCGCGATGATGCTATTCGTGTTGCTATGGCTTGTTCACAATCTGGACATATTGTATCAACAAATGTAGCTCAGCCAGCACTTATTTCAAACGGTGTTGATGAACTTGTTCCAGCATATTTAACTGATGAATTTTCAGTTATAGCTGAAGATGATGGTAAGGTATTGGAGATTGCTGATGGATACATGATCGTCCAGTATAAGAATCAAGAGAAGAAAGCAATTAATGTTGGTAATAAGATGGGATTCAATACTGGATCTGGTTTCTATGTTAATAATACATTATTACCAAATTTCCAACCTAATGACACATTTAAAAAGAATGACATTTTAGCATATCATGCTAAATTCTTCTCTAAAGATTCAATGGGTCAGATTCGTTTTAATATTGGACCATTGGCAAAGGTTGCATTCTACGGTAACTACTTTACATATGAAGACTCTGGTGCAATTACAACTAAAATGTCTAAGAAGCTTTCAACAACTGTAATCATGAAACAAATTATCAAACTTGATGCAACTGAAGATGTTGATAAGATCGTAAGTGTTGGAGATGAGATTGAAATCGGTTCTCCTTTATTGACATTTGGTTTAGGTGCTACTGGTGATAAGTCTGTTGATAATTTCCTTAAAGCATTTGGTGCTGGTGCTGATGATGATTCATTTAAAAGAGTTATTAAAGCTGATCATGCTGGTGTAATTGCTGATATTAAGATTTACACAAATAAGAGTCTTGATAAGTTATCACCATCATTATTCAATATTGTCGATTCTTATTTTAAGGCAAATAGAAAAGCTCGGAAAGTACTTGATAAGTATGATAATACAAGTAGTGTTTATAAACTTGGAACGTTGTATGATAAACCAACTGAACCACTTAAAACTCAAACAATCAAAGGTATTAACACTGATGTTTTGATTGAGTTTTATATCGCTCATGATGATGAAGCATCTGTTGGAGATAAGTGCGTTGACTATGGTGCATGTAAACAGATTATTTCAGAAGTTATTCCAGAGGGTATGGAACCGTTCTCTGAATATAGACCTGATGAAGAGATCTCATTATTCCAAGCTCCTTCTTCAATCTTAAAACGTATGGTTCCGTCACTTGTTGTAAATGCAGCAGGTAATAAAGTATTGATTGAATTAAAGAGACAATGTAAAGATATTTGGGAAAGTGCAACGTAAAATGATTATCGCCCCCTATAATGGGGGCGATTATTATATTGCACGAATTTGTAAATGTTTCCAAATATAAAAAGGAGATGAGAATATGAAAATCAATTACAACCAATGGTTTTATGAGTTTAACAATTACATTCATGGTCATCGTGGATATAATGATGATTCATGGATTGATATTGGTAAACGTTATAAAAATCTTATTGAATTGAATTCTCAATTAATGAAAGAACAACCATTTGGTGTTGTTGGAAATAGAACAGGTTTTGATAAACTCATCAATCTTGTTACAAAATCTAATTATAGATTTAATGAGATTGATGATGCTTTACTTAAAACATATGAACAATCATTGAGAAGTAGTATGAGTGGAATGGTTGTTAATACACATTCTGTTATATTCCATGCTAATAACTTAAATGACCCAAATATATCAAATCAGAATTTTACATCATTTTATATTGTTGATGTTCCATATGATCAAATGCATTTTGGAGAAAGAGATGAATTCATTCGTCAAAAACTTAACAAAATGCATGATTCTGTGAATGATCAATATATTTCAATGGATGAATTCTTAAGTGATAAATTTACTGATTTACTTGGATTTTCTATTATATGTACAATCAATGGTTTAATTTGTAATGATTTACATATTGGATTTGATGATCATGGTTTGAAATTTAAGTTCAGATATGGTGGAGTAGCTGATGCTGAGATAATCATTTACAAGTTAGACAATACAACTGTTCGTAAATTCAGTGTTAATAAATCAGATATGGATATGGGATATCTCAATATCAATCTTGACGCAGATGGGCATGATGGTCAACATTGTATTGTTGATATATACCATAAAGATTATACATCACAAGTTCAAGTTGTACCAAATTTTGGATATGTCGAAAATAGACATGTAAAGATTGATAAAGTCCAAAAAGGAACATATTACATGATTAATCAGTTTGGTGATGATCTTGATGTATATATCTATTTCCCTAAGTATATGAATGAAGTAAAAGGCATTTATCCAATGGCAAATTATTTCAATATTGCACGTGTTGGAGCTATATATACTGATCTTGGAAATGATGTTAAAAATCGTGATGGAAAAGCAATTGTTGGTTCTGATGAATTAACGAGATATTCTAAATTGGATATTCCTAAATGTACACCACCAATTTGTATTGATCGTGAGTATGATACATATTTTGATGATTTGATTAGATGTGTTAATATTAGATCAACACTTAATGGATTTGAATCCATTATGATTGATATAACAAATGTTATTGAATCAGATAGAGTTAGAACTTATGAAGATTATGTTAAACTTATAAAGGATCCAATACTCAATATCTATGGTGATATTCTTAGAATGTATAGATCATATATAAATGCTGCATATATTACGTCTATAATTGAAGATGATACATTGATTAAAAGATTCACAAGGCTGCTTGATAGTCTTGATTATCTCGCAAGTCTCGATGAAAGTAATTATATGAATTATATGGATTATGTTGATGATTATATTCTTATGCCAGCTTATTCATATCTGGTTGATGAATTGTCAAATCCATATGATGAAAGACGTGATCTTGAACCATTCCGAGATATCTTCGACATTATCGAAAACTTTCAACATGAAACAAAATTTAATACACACCACTACAATAGACCTGTATCTGAACAATGTTTAATATCATTAAAATGGTCACGTGATTATGGATCATGGGTATTCGCTTACCCTGAGATTAAACGTTTCCGTGGAATTGAGAACACATTCTATATCAATAATGCTTCAGATAATGCAGTATTCAAATTCTTTGTATTATACACTGATACATTCTATACAAGTGCATCTGTTATTGATGATACATTTACAATCAATGAAGTTCTTGATTATGATGAATTTATTAAACAAACACAAGATCATCTTGGATTTATAAGATACTGGGATGTTGAGAATCAGTTAATGAGATTATCAAAGCTTTTGTATAATAAGTATGATGATGAACATGTTGTTCATGTATTATCAGATATTCTTTGTCATCGTCTTGATGTTAAAGATTTATTGAATACTGATTGGTCAAATATAAAGTATTCACGTGCTAATATTACAAGTGACAACTATAATGATTATGATGAAATGAGTGATCGTGCTCCATTAACAATAAACTTTTTGTTTTATACAATGGCTTTATTGAATAATGATCCAGATCAATTACAAGCTTATTTTTATCATAGATTAACTGATGAAAAGTTTGATGAAAGATATATGGATTATAATGTATCTGCTGCAACAGAAGACAATTATAAGTTACCATATAACTTTTCTTATTATTATGATTCATCTTATTTTAATAACTTAATCAGTGCTCAAGGATCAAATCCAAATATGGATGGAAAGAGACATCTGTATTATGGTGCTGGAACGATCTTCCAGAGTACAAATGTTGGTGATCAGAATGCTTATCAATTCTCATTTCATCAATATAATAGAAATAATGACGATGAAAGTTTCATTAAATATCCACTTGTAACAGATAATGTTGGATATGATGATACTTACTATATTATTCCAAATGGACAATTAACTCCGATATCATATTATTATGATATAAAACTTGCAAAACTCATTACTCGATATCTCACATGTGTTTATACTTGTATTTCTCATATTGAAACAAATTATCATGGGAAATACAATATCAAATATATTGTTGATAACTGTATAATTGATTTAACAAAAATCCACAATGATATTATTGAATTCTTTAATAATATTCCAGAAGGTGCAGTTCATCATATCAGTGATGAGTTTAAAGAAAAATTAATTGATAAGGATAAGTTCTTAAGTGTTGATGGAATGAGTTTACCATTCTTAACATGGCTTTCGAATATTTATACTCAATTGACTTATCTTCTTATAGATAACGGAACACAAATATTCAAACCATCAGATCTCATTAGTAGTGTTATAAGTTCCAATAAGATTAGAATCAATTATATTGCAAATTGGTTCCTTCGTACTCTTCGTAAGATTTATTTCATTACAGGATACAAAACAAGAACCATTCAACGTGTTCGTGGTGTTTATTTATACTTCAAAAAATTTAATAAAGCGCAAACACCATATTCATTTAGACAATTACACAGATCATTTGATGCATCATTTATTGCATATGATATTGCATCATCAGCATCATCATGGGATTCTTCATTACCTGATAAGAAACAACCTTTTGATTCTAATTCTGAAATACCAAGACTTGCACGTGCTGGAAAAGAATTTGTCAAGGGAATTGAGATACATATGTATATTCTTTCAGAATACTATAGAGCATTACTTAAGCTGGAAAGTATAAAGACTGGATATGTTTATGATCTATCTGACTATGTTCGAAAGGTTGTTAATGAATACACATTTGATTTGTATGTGATTGATCAAGTTATTCCAAAAATTCCAGATGGTCAAGATATTGATGACACAATTATACTTGCTCGCAAACCAGCATATATTCGTTGGCAAGTTGCACGTGATGAGAATCATCCACAATTTACACCACCATCAGATTCAATTGCATATCCAGATGAAGGTTTAAGATCTTTATATTTTGCTCCAAAGTTTTATAAGAATGAACTTGGTTATTATATCACATTACATGATTTTGTTATTAAAACATGTGAGTATACATTCTTCAATAGAACAACAATTTCTTCAGATGATCCTAATACAGTATTTGAATTTTTTGATGAAAATGGTAATTCATTATACAGTTTAAGATGTACTGTTACATTTAGAAGAGTTGGTAATACAGCTGATCTAACCAATGATATTGAGTTAATGTTGAATGGTTGTCATACAACTGTTGATATTCAAAATGTTCATGAAGATGATATTATCACATCTGAGGAAAAACAAGAGGCTGTACAGATTAAGAAAACAACAAATACAAATTATGAAATGCTTATGTCTAATCGATACATACAATTGGATCATTTTTATGAAAAGATTGCAACATTTAAAAGCAATCTTCAAGGTCCAGTTGATAGAATCTATATGAATAATCAAGATATAAATCAATTTGTATTAAGTGATATTGGTGATAAACCAACATCACAGTTATTCTTTAAACCTGTTCAAATTATGCATGGTTCTAATATTCCAGTTGGTACAGGACTCACAATTGGTCAAAAGATTTATCTTATGACTACTGATGAATTACATTATGTTTTCCCAGCATATGTAACGAAGGGAACACATACAAGGACAAAGGGTTTTGTTGAAGCAGAAGTTGATTCAAGACATTCTAAATGGTTTGAAATTAAAGATAAGGAACTCATTCAAAAGTATTTAAACAATAACGTTGAATGTGTTATTCTTGATGATAACTATTCGAATTTCTATGATGAATTCAACAATACTAATTATACGAGTTATAACAATCCAGTTTATGATTCAGATCTTGAATATGAAGACGAAGATTATAATGAGTTGTATTCAACACTCGGTGATCCGGTTTATGTTCAGAACAATGCTAAATATGTTTACACAAGACTTAATCATTTCTTAAACCCATTAGTTGAAAACAGATTTATTGATGAAGAACATAAATTGTATAGATTCATATTCCTTGGATCATATGACATGATGTGGAAAATATATGATAATGTATTCGGAATTGTAATGCAAATGGTATCTCGTGATATGAATAGTTTAACAAAACCAGAAATGTATCCGATTTTACGTGATGAACCAAATGATCATGATGTTAAATTAATTGAATATTATACATATAAACATGCAATTGAAGATCTTGAAAACAATGAGCTTGATAATATTATTAAAAGAATCGGAGAATTGTATAAAAGATTACCGTCTAAAGATGTGACACCTACTGAACGAGAAGCAATTCATAATGAGCTTGATGAATTATTCATTAAAGCATCAATGTGTAATAGCAAAATTAAACGCATCAGTGATTATATGAATGAACCAGAAAAACCAACACGATGGTTCAATGTTCCATATTATGAAGATTCCGAAATGTACGTTAATTCCAATAGAACGAGTTTACCTAAAACATTCAAGGTTAATGTTGCAGATTTACTATGTTACGAGAAGTGTGAAGTATGGTTGTATGACTGGGAACACAAGCATTGGATTGATCCATCAACTTACACAGTCGTCAGAAACCATGTTGATGATGGAAATCTTGATGTTGATGGTGATTATACTGAAACTTCTGTGTTAATGTCACTTAGTGTTCTTCCAAAGTACGGTAGCGGTGTTGAACGGAGTAAAAAGGTTTTAGTTTATATCGGATATAAAACAAGTGATCTTTATGATAATATTGATCCATTAACAACAACTTGTGATGTTAAATTTAAACCAATATTGTCAACAGACAATACAACTCCCGACAATCCAGATGAAGTAAATAAAGATGCATATAAGAATCTTAAGATTCGTAAGAATATTGATCTTTATGAAACTTATAATTTCAAAGAAATTGATGGTCAAGTTCAGTTCAATACACCTGAAGATTTTCGTGGTGGAAAAGCATTCTATATTAAACGACCGGAACTTCATAATGGATCAAAGTTATATGTTCATCCAACATTTAATGATTTAACATCAAATATTGATAATTATGAAGTTTATACAAGATTACAATTGAATGATGTTAAAACAGATAGGCCACTTCAAGAACCGACTTACACTTCTTCCGTAATTCAAGAAATTGATAATTTTACTCCTCGTGAAAAAGTTAAGTTAATTTGTATCAGTACAGTGCAAGCAGATTACAATGGTAATATTTCAACCGTAATGTTTGAAGGTAGTACTGGATATGGTATAGATAGTGTACAAACAATCACAATTACCAAGAGTTCACTTCCAGATTTACAATATGGCTCTTTCTTATGTACGGTATTCCACGATGTTAAATACAAATCAACAGGTGGTATAGTTAGAGTAACAGTTGTCTCAAACTATGAAACAGTTGTTGATTCAGGTGGTTCTTGGGTAAGAATTCCAAACAGATACTTACCATATCAAGAAATTCCAAATGAGTTCTTAATTGTTCCAAATAGTGAAGTATCGGGTGATTGTCAATTTGTAATTGATATGAGTTATAAGAAAAAGATTGATGATATAATCCATAAGAATTCAAGTGGAATTAATAACCCATTTGAATTTTATTATGATTTTAGAAACAAGATCCGTTATCCCATTTCGAATACTCGTCGTAATAAACATGATGAAAGATTGACATATGTTGATCCAGAATCTGCAAATATGGAAGGAATTCAAGTTGTTAAAACTAATCATTTACATGTATGCCGTTATTCATTAGCTAATATTCCAACTGATGGCATTATTGATGTAACTGGTTATATTCCAACTCCATTGTCCAGAAGACGATATGAGTGGTGGGTTAATGGTAAACAATTGATTGGTAATGATAATCTCATTATTACATCACCAACATCATTCCAACTTATAAATCTTAGATCTTTAAAGAACTTTGAACTTGTTGAATTAGTTGATGATATGTATGATTCAATTATGACAAATTTGTCAAATGTTTACATTGATCTTGAAGGTAATACTTACACATCATATCAAGCTGCATTTAAATCAAATAAGGATGTTGTTTATCAGTCGATTAATTTCAGTTTTAACGGATATCCAAATCATAATCAATATCAAAACAGTACAACAGCATTTATGAGGAATCCAAACAATATTGATATTGAAGATGATATTATGGATAAATGGGTTGATAATACAGAAGCAGAAGATCATAATTATAATAACTTTTATAATACTCCTACCATTAATGGTGTTGAAGTATATCACCCATTCTCAGATGATCTCGGTCTTCGTGAAGTTCCAAATATCGAAATACTTGATCAATTGGATAAAACATGGAAACTTGAAAGAATGACTAATAACCAATTCCCAACAACCCATTATGATGATAGCATGATTGAAGATGA
>ODAI013832825.1_pt1 | contig 39867 bp, 39 predicted proteins | sample 1539321 | NCBI WGS metagenome assembly ODAI01 (sample SAMN02144231, study PRJEB22623) | gut metagenome | biome: sheep rumen | host: Ovis aries | place: New Zealand
ACACTATAATAACAATATCTGAATTCCAAGTGTTTATCCGGCGTTTCGCCAAATTCCACTTGAAGCGTAAGTGAATACGATTAGGAAACAAAAAACAGTGGCAGAGGCGGACCGGGTGCTCTGTATTCCTCCCTGTCATCAAACAACAAGGAGGTATTTTTTATGGTGAGTTACAGAAAATGGGAGATGGAACCGGAGGAGCGGCAGGCACAGGGATTGAAGCTTTTCCCGATGTTAGAGAGGGAGAAGCTGCCGGCTGCGCTTCAGTGTCGAAGGCTTCGGGAGGACGTCATGAAGGACATCGAGGAGGATCCGGAAGTATTAAAAGTTTTTCGCAAGATGAAGCCGGAACATCAGGAGGCGCTGGTGCAGTTTTGCATGGGCAATCGGGGACTGAATGTTTTGTACGATCCGTTTTTTAAGAAATTGTTCCTGGAGGGGGAGGCAGGCCTGAAGCGGCTGGAGCGATTGCTTTCCCTGATCATGGGGCAAAAGATCACGATTGTGCGGGATGAACATCTGGAAGTGACCAGGCGGAGTGAAGATGCGTCTGTGATGATCATGGATCTGGTGGTAAAGTTGGAGGACGGTTCTTATGTGAATCTGGAGGTTCAACGCCGAACACATGATTTTCCGTTCAAACGGGCAGAATGTTATTCTGCAGATATCCTGGTGCATCAGTACGACGAGTTGAAGCGGGAACAGAGAGAGGCAGAGCCTGACAAGATTGTGCGGTTTGATTATAACAATATGCGCCCGGTGTATGTGATCGTTTTGATGAACAGTGCCTCCCGGAAGTTCAATGCCTATCCGGATCATTACATTCATAAGAGCAACGGAAAGGTAAAATTTGATACGGGATTGGAGGAGGACTCTCTGCAAAAATATATCATGGTATCACTTGATATTTTCCGGAAAATGGAACATAATGAATTAACGGAGTTAGAAGCGTGGATGTATTTTCTGGCGTCTGATAGGCCGGAGGATATCAGACGGGTGATTGAAGCATATCCCGAATTTGAGATGCTGTATCAGGAAATCATACGATTCCAATACAATCCGAAGGAGTTGATGGCGATGGTACCGGAAGCGATACGAATGATGGATGAGGGCTCTTATCAGTTGATGATAGATCGGATGCAGACACAGTTGGAAGCGCAGGCAGGGCAGATTGAGGAGCAGGCAGGGCAGATCGAAGCACAGGCGGGGCAGATCGAGGAGTTGCAGGATACGAACAAAGAGTTGCAGGATGCAAACAGGGAATTGCTTCAACGCATAGCAGACTTGGAGGCGAAGCAGAAAAAATAGATGAAACTCAGCCACCGTCCACGGATTATTCGGCCCCGTATGATGAAGGAGAGAATATCAATCCGTTGCGCAAAGGCGAGACCAAGAATTATGCGGCGTAAGGAGGAGAGTGTCGGCATGGACATCACAAAGGATATTGTCGAAAAAGTCACGGAGACTGTTACGGCGAATCGGAAGAAGGCAGTAGATAAGGCAAAGCAGATGGCTGAGATCGCAGGGCTGAAGAATCAGATTGCAGCCTGTGAGGAAGTGGTCCGGAAGAACTATATGGAGATCGGACGGATGACAGTGGCACAGTACAAGAAAGGCCTGGAAGGAACGGAGAGCATGCCGGATTCGGGCAATGCGTCGGATTCGGAAGAGGTTTTCTGTGAGAAGCAGTGTCGGGCAGTGGTCAATGCGCAGGCAGGGATCAAAGATTTGGAGCGGAAGCTTCGGGAGGTTAAGGCATCCGGCAGGACAGAATCGGGCACAAAATAGGAAACAAAACAGCAAACCGTATTGTAAGAAGGCGTTGTCGCGTATGCGGCAGCGTCTTTTCATTTACAGGTATCAAAAATTGTAATCAGGTATTGACAAACCGCAAAAACAATAATATGCTATCAACATAGAAATTCAGGTGCATATCTGGTGTATCGCCGTTTAATTCACTTAATGTATAACTATTTATCGGAGCCGGAACGCTTTGCAGACCTGTTTAATGCGGGGTGTTTTCGCGGCAGGTAGCTGGTGGAGGCCGGAAAATTGGAACAGCTTCCGGAGCGGGGACAGATAACCGAGGCGCCCAGGCAGCGACGTTCCAGAAAGTGCTTTTATCATGGAACGGAACCGTGGATGGGACCGCACAGTTTGAGGGACATGATGGAATTTGGCGAGAATGCTGAAAAATGGAAAGAGTTGTTTGTTGATTATCAGATGATATTTGTGGATGCAGGCAATCCGTCACTTGCGGCAAATTGTCAGACGGACTTGAGACTTTTGTTGGATGTGCTCCGTCTGCGCGGCAACAAGGAGCGTATGCTCGAACTTTTACAGGGTCGGGACCATGATAATGTGAGTAAGGAAACGGCAGAGACGATCGCCGAACAGGCCCATAACGAATAAAGCACTCAAAAACAAAAAGGCGGCGTCCCGAAGTAGTATCTCCGGAAGGTCGCCTTATTTATGATTCTTCCGCAAATTTTGCTACACGAAAACGGAATATCAAGATTTCCGAGACATAGAGGATTCTGTAAAAGGGAGGAAAGAAAACATGAAAGATCATTTTATGATCTTTTTTACAAATGCATATTGCAGGGAAGGAGCGGAATGGAGCGTTGTCCTGCAGCAGTTCACAAGGCAGGACGGGATACCGATCCTGTTTGCCTGCATTTGGCAGGGAGATACAAAAGGGCCGGAGCGGATCACGGACTGGATCTATGAGGAGGTTCTTACGCTGTGTGCGCGGGGGAAGGCGGCGCGATGTACAGACAAAGTGAGGAAAGCTTTTCAGCGCAGGTATCGGACGCTGGGATGCAGAAATGCTTCTCTGGCATTGTTCTTTGCCATGGATGAGGAATGCTTTTATGCCTGGCAGGGAAAGGGACAGTTGTATTTCTTTCAGCTTTTATTCGATAAGGTGAAGGGGCGGCCGCTTGCCAGGAACAGCTCGGAGGAGGGAGAGAATATAGGGTGTGAGCGGGCGGTGTGGGAGCCACAGACGGGGATTTTGTTGGGAAGTGCAGAATTTCTGGAAGCACTGGAACAAGGCGGAGCGGATACGGCAGCGTGTCTGCGGGCATCAGAGCTGAAAACAGAGGAACAGGCGGGCAAACATCTGCGGGAACTATGCACGGCAGTGGAGGTGCGGGGTGTGCGGGACGCGACAGCGGTTTTTTGCATGGCGGTAAGGGGGTAAAGAGAGACCGATGAGGATAGCGGATTATCAAGTGGGAGAATTGTTGGGAAAAGGAAGATTCGGGGAGGTGCGGCTGGTCACGCACCTTGAGTCGGGCATGCGGTATGCATGCAAGACCGCGGAGGGGGATACACATAGGAAGATGCTGCGGCGGGAGGCTGTCATGCAGCGTGAGATCACAAGCGGATCCCGGGAGCAGTGGGACGGGGTACACTCGATTTTTCCGGCATTTCGGGAGTTGATGGAGGGAGAGAATCAAACCTTTCTGGTCATGGAATATGTGGAGGGGACTCCGCTTTCCGGGCGGCTGCATGAAAAGCGCTCGAATGCCATGACACCGGAGCAGGGAGAATTGTCGGAGGCAGAGCTGTTTTCCGTTGCGGTGCAATTGGCCGAAGGATTGAAAGTGCTGCACGAGCGGTTGGCGCCGGTTCTGTACCGGGACCTGAAGCCGGAGCATGTGATACTCTGCGGCGGCGATCACGTGCGCCTGTTGGATCTGGGCTGCGCCTGCAGACAGTCGGAAGCTTGGAAAAGTAAGGCCGGCAGCAGGGGATATGCGGCGCCGGAGCAGTTGAATGAGGACACATATGGGCAGGGGGTATACAGCGACATTTACAGTTTCGGGAAGTTGTTGGAGGCGATGGGAGCAGGCGGACAGCCGAATGGAGATTGGAGGCGCCTGACTGCATGGTGTACCGCCGAGAACCCGGCAGACCGCATCCCCTGCATGCGGCTTGTCTTGCGGGAGCTGCGCCGGATGCAGCAGGGCAGGCGCAAAGCGCAGCTGCATAAAAGGGAGGCGCAGCCGGAGTGGATGCACTTCCGGGTGGAGAAGTGTATTTGCAGTCAAGGCGTTTATGTGGTTACGGATTATGCTGATAAATGACGGATTATGAAAAATGTATTGAATTTTAAAAAATATATATTATAAAATACTCATGTTACAGAATAGCCTTGCAGATCATGAAAATATTTCATTGTGTATGGCAAAAGAAGGAGGGAGACTTATGCCCTGGTCGGGATGTATATTGCGTGGGCGCACATTTGGGGAGCGGGTGTCGCAAATAAGGATCATGTTTTGATCGCGGGAATCGGAATCGTTGTGGTATGTTTCGGACTTTTTATGATTATTGTGTCTCTGCGGGGCGTACAGATCCTGAAGCGCAGGATTGGTAAGCTGGGGCTGCGTGAGGATATTGTTGCGGCTGATCTTGCAGGAGGGGCGGATTTCTCTGAGTGTAATGTAGGAGAAAAATATGCGATCCAATGTGACAGCAACCCGGATATCATTTTGTTAGAAGGGTAAGGAATATCAACTGATCGACGGAGATTATTCGTGGGCGAAGATCGGACGGTCAGGGACAGCCTATTGGTACAACGGCCGTATTTATGCGAACGAGAACGGCCCGCAGACCAGGACGGAAGTCGGAAGAATGTATTCGGTGTTTTTAATTTCCACGTTTGTGCTCTTGTTTGTTACTCCCTGTGTGGGTTCCAAAGCAAAACAGATGAGAAAAGGGGGAGAAAAATGGAAGGCGTATTGCGGGTCGCAATCTGCGATGACAGGTCAGAAGACTTGGAGCGTATAGAGGCGGCGGTGAAAGATGGGGTTGTGAAAGTCGGTATAGAAGAACATGTGGAATGCCATTCATTTCTTAACGGAGAGGGAGTGTCTGAGGCGGATCATGAGCCCCCGTTCGATCTGGTTTTGCTGGATATTGAATTGGAAGACGCCGATGGAGAAGATGGGTTTACCCTAGCAAACCGGCTGCATGCGCAGCGGAAAGACATTTGTCTTATCTTCGTGTCTCTGCATGAGAATTTCGTCTGGAATGCACAAAAATATATGCCTTTGTGGTTTGTGAGAAAGTCAGTGCTGAAAAAGGATATGGAGGATGCACTTGAGAGCCTGAAAGCTTTAGAGGAGGAGCTGAAGGCGTATCATTTTCTGCGCATTCACAAAAACTATCTGGTGAATCCGCGTTATGTGGAGGAAGTAGGAAAATGGGAAATTCGGCTGACTGACGGTAACGTGCTGGAGATGGGTCGGGATGAGTTTTTGATCGCAGGCGCAATGTGGGTGTTTATCGCTATGGTGAGCGCCTATATGATATATGGAGTGCTGGGGTTGGTTTCCGGGGAAAAGCTGGAAACCATTTTGCCGCTTACGGGAATGAAACTCTGTTTTGCGTCGGTGGCTGCTTTGATTGTGAAGTTTTCCAGGCAGGCCGGATTCACGAAAAACCGGTTGACAATCCGGCATTTTTGCCATATAATTCTATTTAGCATAAAGGTAGACTAGAAAAGAGTGGTTGCGCGCCACTCTTTCTTGTTTGTTTTGGGAGGCATGCGATGTCAAAAAGAGAAGATTATGAATCGCGTACGGAAGCGCTGCTTGCCCCGATCGCGGAGGCAAACGGTGTGGAAATCTACGATGTGGAGTATGTGAAGGAAGGCAGTGATTTTTATCTGCGGGCTTACATCGACAAGCCGGACGGTGTGAATATCCTGGACTGTGAGAATGTCAGCCGGGCATTGTCGGAGGCGCTGGACAGAGAAGATTTTATTCCGGATGCGTATATCCTGGAGGTTTCCAGTCCGGGACTGGGCAGGACTTTAAAGAAGGACAGACATCTGGCGAAGAGCATCGGGCAGGATGTGGAAGTGAAGCTGTTTCAGCCGGTAGAAAAGCAGAAAGAATTTGCGGGCAGGCTGGAACGGTTTGACGGTGAGACGGTAACGATCACGGATGAGAGCGGAGAGAGAAGCTTTGAGCGGACGAATATCGCGCTGATCCGGCTGGCATTGGATTTTTAAACGAACACAGAAAAAATTGATCTATTATATAGGCGAAGGCCGGGAATGGAGGAAATGATGAACAAGGAATTGATGGAGGCTCTTGATATTTTGGAGAAGGAGAAGGAGATCAGCAAGGAAACGCTGTTTGAGGCGATCGAGAACTCATTGCTGACAGCTTGCAAAAACCATTTTGGCAAGTCTGACAACGTAAAGGTCGAGATCGACCGCGAGACCTGTGATTTTCTTGTGTATGCCCAGAAGGAAGTAGTCGAGACCAGAGATGATGTGGAGGATGACTGCCTGCAGATCGCGCTGGAGGATGCGCAGCAGCTTTCCAAGAAGGCCAAGGTTGGCGATGTGCTGAACGTGGAGATCAAATCCAAGGAGTTCGGACGTATCGCGACCCAGAATGCGAAAAACGTGATTTTGCAGAAGATCCGTGAAGAAGAGAGAAATGTGATCTACAATCAGTATTTTGAAAAAGAGAAAGATGTTGTTACCGGTGTGGTACAGCGCTATGTGGGCAGAAACATCAGCATCAACCTGGGAAAAGCGGATGCCATGCTGACCGAGAGTGAGCAGGTGAAGGGTGAGGTATTCCGCCCGACAGAGCGTATCAAGGTTTATATCGTGGAAGTGAAGAATACTTCCAAGGGACCCCGCATCAATGTCAGCCGCACGCATCCGGAGCTGGTGAAGAGATTGTTTGAATCGGAAGTGACGGAGATCAAGGACGGTACCGTGGAGATCAAGAGCATTGCCAGAGAAGCAGGAAGCCGTACCAAGATCGCGGTATGGAGCAACAATCCCAATGTGGATGCGGTGGGCGCGTGCGTGGGTATGAACGGTGCCAGAGTCAACGCCATCGTAGATGAGCTTCGTGGTGAGAAGATCGATATTGTGCCCTGGGATGAGAATCCCGGCAACCTGATCCAGAATGCATTGGCACCGGCCAAGGTGGTTGCGGTGTTCGCGGATCCGGACGAGAGAGCAGCGAAAGTGGTGGTGCCTGATTACCAGCTTTCCCTTGCAATTGGTAAGGAGGGTCAGAATGCGAGACTGGCAGCGAGACTGACCGGATACAAGATCGATATCAAATCCGAGACCCAGGCAAAGGATGCTCCCGGTTTCCGTTATGAGGATTATATTGATGACGAGTATGACGAGGAGTATGACGGAGAGGGTTACGCAGAGGAAGGCTATGCGGAGGAGTATCAGGACAATGCGGACTATTCGGACGGCGGGGAGGCATAACGGATCCCATGGCGAAGAAAATCCCATTGAGACAATGTGTGGGCTGCGGCGAGATGAAGGGCAAGAAAGAGATGATGCGGGTGTTAAGAACCGCGGAGGACGGCGCTTTTACCCTGGATGTCACAGGCAAGAAGAACGGACGCGGCGCATATGTTTGTAAGAACAGAGATTGTCTCTTGAAAGCGAAGAAGAATAAAGGACTGGAACGTTCTTTTAAAATGAGTATTCCCGGTGAGGTTTATGACTCGCTGGAGAAGGAGTTTGATGAGCTTGAAACAGAATAAGGTTTTATCTTTGCTGGGCATTGCGATGAGAGGACGCAATCTGGTGAGCGGTGAGTTCCAGACGCTGGAAGCAGTGAAAAACGCTTCAGCCATGTTGGTGATCATTGCAGAGGATGCGTCGGCGAACACCAAGAAGATGTTCACAGATAAATGCAGATTTTATGAGGTCCCGGTTCGGGAGTACGGTTCCAAGGAAGAGCTGGGCAGGGCAATCGGAAAGGATATGCGGTCTTCTCTGGGCATATGTGATGCCGGATTGGCAGAGGCGCTCATCAGACAGATGGAATGTGAGAATGGAGGTAAACATGGCGAAAATTAAAGTATCAGAGCTTGCAAAGGAATTGGATCTTCAAAATAAAGAGGTATTAAATTTTTTACATGAAAAGGGTGTGGAAGCCAAGGCGCACAACAGCTCCATAGAGGAAGCGGATGCGGATATGGTCCGCAAGGCGTTGGGAAAAGGCGGGAAGACCGAAAAGGCTGCAGCACCGGAGAAGGCTGAGAAGACCGTAACACCGGAAAAAGCGGAGAAGGCTGAGAAGCCGACAGCAGAGAAAACTCCGGCACAGAAGACGGAGGAAAAGGCAGCTCCCGCAAAGAAGGAGAATCCGGAGGAGAAGAAGGATGCAAAGGCAGCGGTGACGGTGAAGCCCGCTCCTGCCGCGAAGCCTGCGGAGCAGCCTAAAAAGAAGAATATCAGTTTTGTGTTTAATCCTCAGAATTCCCAGAATTCTCAGGGAAATAAGTTCGCCGGCGGACGTCCGAACGGCGGAAACGGACAGCGTCCCGGCAATAATCAGGGGAGAAATGCAGGCGGTTACGGCAATAATACAAGACCGGCACCGCATGCGCCGATCAAACCTTTGACACCTCCTTCGCCGACCCCTTCGGTGCAGATGGTGAACAGCCGACCCCAGCCGGTCAAGAGTCAGCCTGAGCAGTCGGCAGCGGAACAGCAGCCTGCAAGACGACAGCCGGTGCCGGCACAACCTGCACAGCAGGCGGCACCCAGACAGAATGCGGAGAATATGCAGTCCGGCAGACCGCAGGGAGAGAGACCTCAGAATGACAGATCGGACAGACTGGTAAGAGATAATCGCGGAGAGAATCGCGGTGATAACAGAGGACAGGGCTTTAGCCGTCCTCAGAACGGTGCGGGTCAGGGACGTCCCGGTATGCAGGGCGGCAGACCTCAGGGCGGTGACAGACAGGGCGGTTTCAACCGTCAGGGTCAGGGTGCGGCACCCGGACGTGGTTTCGGCGGCGGAAACGCAGGCAGAAATGACGGCAGAGGCGACGGCCGGAATGACGGCAGAAATGACAGACGCGGTACCCAGGGCGGCAGATCCCAGGGCGGTTTCGCTGCGGAAGCACCCACCAAGGATATGGAAAAGAGGCGCGATGACGACAAGAGACGCATCGGCAAGGAGAAGGATAATAAGCGCTCTAAGAAAGATTATATCTATGAGGAGCAGGAGAATCTGAAGAATAAGCCCGGTAAGTTTATCAAGCCGGAGAAGAAGGAAGTGGTGGAGGAGCAGATCAAGGTGATCACCCTTCCCGACAATATCACGATCAAAGATCTGGCAGACAAGATGAAGATGCAGCCGGCGGCCATCATCAAAAAGCTGTTCCTGGAGGGCAAGGTTGTTACGGTGAATCAGGAGATCTCCTATGAGGAAGCCGAGAACATTGCCATGGAGTACGATATCCTCTGCGAGAAAGAGGTGAAGGTCGATGTCATCGAGGAACTGCTGAAAGAGGAAGAGGAGGACGAGGCAAATCTGGTAGAGAGACCGCCCGTTATCTGTGTTATGGGTCACGTTGACCACGGTAAGACTTCCCTTCTGGATGCCATCCGTAAGACCAATGTAACGGACAAAGAGGCAGGCGGTATCACACAGCATATTGGTGCATATACTGTAACTTTAGGGGAGAGAAAGATCACTTTCCTGGATACGCCCGGACATGAGGCGTTTACCGCCATGCGTATGCGCGGTGCGAACTCCACGGATATCGCAATTCTGGTGGTTGCAGCGGATGACGGCGTGATGCCGCAGACCATCGAGGCGATCAGCCACGCGAAGGCTGCAGGCATCGAGATCATCGTGGCTGTCAACAAAATTGATAAGCCCTCCGCGAATATTGAGCGGGTAAAGCAGGAGTTGACGGAGTATGAGCTGATCGCTACGGATTGGGGCGGAAATACAGAGTTTGTACCGGTTTCCGCAAAGTCCGGAGAGGGTATCTCCGATCTATTGGAGACCATTCTGCTCACCGCAGATATCCTGGAACTGAAAGCAAATCCCAACAGACGTGCAAGAGGTCTGGTGATCGAGGCAGAGCTGGATAAGGGACGTGGTCCTGTGGCAACGGTGCTTGTACAGAAGGGCACGCTGCATGTGGGTGATTTTATCTCTGCAGGTGTGGGTCACGGTAAAGTGAGAGCCATGGTGGACGACAAGGGCAGGAGAGTGAAGGAAGCAGGTCCTTCCACGCCCGTGGAGATCCTGGGTCTTTCCGATGTGCCCAGCGCAGGTGAAGTGTTCATTGCCCATGAGAATGACAAGACGGCCAAATCCTTTGCCGAGACGTATCTGGCTCAGAATAAAGAGAAGAAGCTGGAGGAGACCAAGACAACTATGTCTCTGGATGATCTGTTCTCCCAGATTCAGGAGGGCAATCTGAAGGAACTGAACCTGATCGTCAAAGCGGACGTACAGGGTAGTGTGGAGGCGGTGAAGCAGTCCCTGCTCAAGCTTTCCAACGAGGAAGTTGTGGTGAAATGTATCCACGGCGGCGTAGGTGCCATCAACGAGTCCGATGTGGTGTTGGCAAGCGCGTCCAATGCGATCATCATCGGCTTCAACGTAAGACCGGATGCCACTGCGAAGGCGACCGCGGAGCAGGAGGGTGTGGATATCCGTCTGTACAAGGTCATCTATCAGGCAATCGAAGATATCGAAGCAGCCATGAAGGGTATGTTGGATCCCGTTTACGAGGAGAAGATCATCGGTCATGCGGAGGTGCGTCAGATCTTCAAGGCTTCCCAGATTGGAAATATCGCCGGTTCCTATGTGCTTGACGGTGAATTTACCAGAGGCTGCAAGATCCGTATCACCCGTGAGGGCGAGCAGATCTATGAAGGCGCGTTGGCATCCTTAAAGCGTTTCAAGGATGATGTGAAGGAAGTGAAGGCAGGCTTCGAGTGCGGTCTGGTATTTGAAGGCTTTGACCAGATGCAGGAGCTGGATATTGTAGAGGCGTATATTATGGTGGAAGTACCACGATGAGTTTTGAATGAAGTAAAAGGAATGAAGTATGAGAAAAAATAGTGTGAAGAATACCCGGATCAACGGCGAAGTGCAGCGGGTACTGGCCGAGATCATCCGGGGGGATATCAAGGATCCGCGCATCAGTCCGCTCACCAGTGTGGTGGCGGTGGAGGTGGCGCCGGATTTAAAGAGCTGCAAGGCCTGGATCAGTGTGCTGGGCGGCGAGGAAGCACGCAAGTCCACTTATGAGGGCTTGAAGAGTGCGGAGGGGTATATCCGCAGGCAGCTTGCCCAGACCATCAATCTGCGGAATACGCCGGACATCACGTTTATCATGGATCAGTCCATTGAGTATGGCGTGAACATGGCGCACCGGATTGACGAAGTGGTGGGTGTCGCATCAGAGGAGGACGAAGCATTCGAAAATGAGGATGAAACGTCCGAAGACAATAATGAAGAGTGAGGCAGAATATGGATTTATTACAGGAAGTAAGCGGGGCAAAGCGCATCGGTGTCAGCGGCCATGTGAGACCGGACGGCGACTGTGTGGGTGCCTGCCTGGCCCTGTGGCAGTATTTGAAGAAGATGCTGCCGGATACAGAGGTAACAGTGTTTTTGGAGTCACCGCAGAAGATTTATGAATATCTGAAGGGTTACAGTGAGATTGTGACGGATTTCCCGGCGGAAGAGCCCTTTGACGTCTATTTTGCACTGGATTGCAATGAGGAGCGTCTGGGGGATGCGGGGGAGTATTTCCGTGCAGCTTCCAAGCGGATCAATATTGATCACCATGTCAGCAACGAGGGATGTGGGGATGTGAATCTTGTTTTGCCCGAGATCGGTTCCACCTGTGAGATCATTTATGATCTGATCGGCGAGGAGGCGCTTGACAGGGATCTGGCCGAGGCGCTCTACACCGGTATCATTCATGATACAGGGGTGTTTCAGTATTCCAACACCACGCCGGAGACCATGCGGAAGGGTGCGGTGCTGATCGGCTATGGGTTTGATTTTCCCAAACTGATCCTGGAAACTTTTTATGAGCGAACGTATAGACAGTCTCAGATCATGGGACGGGCTTTGATGGAAAGCATACGTTTTATGGACGGCAGATGCATTGTCAGCATGATCAGCCGCAAGACCATGGAGTTTTACGGAGTGACGCCGAAGGATCTGGACGGCATCGTGAATCATCTGCGCAATATTGAAGGGATTCATTGTGCCATCTTTATGTATGAGACGGAGGATGAGGATTACAAGGTGAGCCTGCGTTCGGATGAGATGGTAAATGTGGCGGATGTGGCGGTTGTTTTCGGCGGCGGCGGACATGCGAGAGCGGCAGGTTGTACGATGAGGGGAACCTTTCATGACTGTGTGAACAATCTGTCCCTGCACATCGAGAAACAGCTGGATGGACAGACGGATGCGGATTGAGCAGGAGTATGAGCAGGAGCATTTATGTATAACGGAATCATAAACATCCATAAGGAGGCCGGATTTACCTCCCATGATGTGGTTGCAAAGATGAGAGGCATTTTGCGGCAAAAGAAAATCGGGCACACCGGCACGCTTGATCCCCAGGCGACAGGTGTGCTTCCTGTTTGTCTGGGGAGCGGCACAAAGCTGTGTGATATGTTGACGGACAGGGACAAGGAATATGTAGCGGAGCTTTTACTGGGGGTGACCACGGATACCCAGGACACTACCGGACAGGTACTGACGCAGTGCGATGTGACCTGTGGGGAAGCGCAGGTGAGGCAGGCGGCGGAAAGCTTTGTGGGGGCCTACGACCAGGTGCCGCCCATGTACTCTGCGCTGAAGGTAGACGGAAAGAAGCTCTATGAGTTGGCCAGAGCCGGCAAAGAGGTGGAGCGGAGCGCCCGCAGGGTTGAAATCAAAGAACTGGAAATTTTGGATATACAGCTACCCGTGGTAAAAATGCGTGTCGTGTGCAGTAAGGGAACCTACATTCGCACCCTGTGCGCGGACATCGGGGAGAAGCTGGGATGCGGCGGCACGATGCAGCGTCTGGTGCGTACCAGAGTCGGCGGTTTCGGGCTGGAGGATGCTATCACGCTGGCACAGCTGGAGCAGCTGCGGGATGCGGACCGTGTGGGAGAGGTGGTTCTGGCCGTGGATGCCGTGTTTGCGGAGTGCCCTGCGCTTCATGTGCAGGAGGCGTTTGAGCGGCTTTTGGATAACGGCAATGCGATCGAACCCGGACAGACCGCAGAGCAGGTGCAGTATGCAGAGGGAGAGTTTGTCCGTTTTTACCGGGCGGACGGCAGTTTTGTCGGTGTTTACGCATACCGGCAGGAAAAGCAGCGTTATCAGCCGGTGAAAATGTTTTTGGAGTGATAAAATTTATGCAATTGATCAGGGAGACCACAGAATTTCAACTACATCATGACACAGCGGTGGCGTTGGGAAAATTTGACGGCGTGCACACGGGACATCGGGTTTTGCTGGCGGAGCTTTTGAAAAAGAAGGCGAGGGGGCTGCAGACCTGTGTGTTTACGTTTGATCCGCCGCCGGCGGTGCTCTTTGGATTTTCCGACGGCAGGGAGCTTTCCACCAAAGAGGAAAAGCGCAGACTGTTTGCCCAGATGGGCATCGATGTGCTGATTGAATTTCCGTTGACGAGGCAGACGGCGGATATTCCCGGGGAGGAGTTTGTGCGCAGTTATCTGAGCGGCAGGATGCAGGCAAAATTTGTGGCGGCCGGCGAGGATCTGTCCTTCGGCAGAGGCGGCAGGGGAGATGCGAAGCTGCTGCGATCCCTGAGCGGGGAGCTGGGCTATGAGATGTGTCTGATCCCAAAGGTCTGTGTGGACGGGGAGGAGGTTAGTTCCACCAGGATCCGCAGTCTTGTGGAGCAGGGGGATATGGAGCGCGCGGAGCGGATGCTGGGGGCGCCGTATCTGATCTGCGGAACGGTGGTAAAGGGCAATCAGATTGGCAGGACGCTGGGGTTCCCCACGGTGAATCTGCTGCCGCCCGCGGATAAGCTGTTGCCGCCTTGTGGGGTCTATGCGTCGGAAGTGAGCTGCGACGGACAGACCTGGCAGGCCATCAGCAATGTGGGATATAAGCCCACCGTATCGCAGGAGCGGGTCATGGGCGTGGAGTCTTATCTGTATGATTTTGACGCGGACCTTTATGGGAAAGAGATCGAGGTGGCGCTGCATTCTTTCCGCAGACCGGAAAAACGCTTTGACAGCCTGGACGAGCTCAAGGCGCAGCTGCAGTGTGACATTGCGCGAAAATAAAAACTGGTGACTGCCAGGCGGGCAGCTGCCCGTTTTTGGGCAAAAATAGACAAAAAAAACAGAAAAAATTGTAAATAACTGCCATGGACGTAAAAAAAATAAAAGGTTATTGTAACTTCCCTTTTTTTCGCTTAAAATAGAGTCGGACAGATCAGATAAGAGTGAAAAGTGAAAGAATCCCAAGGGATATGGAATTCGAATCCCTTTGAGGAGGGATTCGGGGAGAGAAGAATGAGTACAGACAGTTTGATGAGTATGATGCTGACAATGGCTGGGGGCTTAGGATTGTTCCTGTTCGGAATGAGTCTCATGAGTGAGTCCATTGAGAAGGTTGCAGGTGCGAAGCTGCGACACATTTTGGAAATTTTTACCACCAACCGGTTTATGGGAATGATCGTGGGATTTTTCTTCACGGCGGTGATCCAGTCTTCCTCGGCGTGTACGGCGATGGTGGTCAGTTTTGTAAATGCGGGTCTTATGAATCTTTATCAGGCGGCAGGCGTGATCTTCGGTTCCAACGTTGGTACCACGGTCACTTCCCAACTGGTATCCTTTAACCTTTCGGAGGTTGCTCCGGTCATCCTGTTAGCGGGTGTATTGATCGCAATGTTCAGCGGAAAACAGAATGTAAAGCGTGCGGCGCAGATCGTGATTGGTTTCGGTATTTTATTCCTGGGGCTGAAGACCATGTCCGGTGCCATGGCAGGTATGAAGAATATGCCGGAAATCGTGGATTTCCTCGCATCCCTGACCAATCCGTTTCTGGCCACCCTGACGGGTATGGTGCTCACGGCGGTGATCCAGAGTTCTTCCGTGACAGTCAGCATTGTGCTGCTCATGGCAAATCAGGATCTGTTGACCCTGCCCATCTGTATCTATATTATTCTGGGCTGTAATATCGGTGCCTGTGCGACGGCGCTTCTGGCTTCTCTGTCCGGTAAAAAGGACGCCAAGAGAGCTGCACTGATCCATTTCTGGTTCAATGTGATCGGTACGCTGTTGATCTATATTATCATGGCGTTTGCAATGGATCCGGTGATCTCGATGATCCAGGCAATCTCCAGAGACAACGGAAGATTTGTGGCAAATGCCCATACCATTATCAAGATCTTCCAGGTGATCGTGCTGTTCCCGTTCTCCGGACTGATCGTCAAGCTGGCCACGGTCTGTGTGCCCGGTGAGGATCGGAAGATCAATTACCGCGAGAGCTACCAGCTGAAGTATATCGGTGAGAAAGTGGTGTTCAATCCCGCCACCGCAGTGGTCGAGGTCATCAAGGAGCTGGAGCGTATGGCGGATCTGGCCAACGAAAATTTGAACCGCGCCATGAATGCGCTGATCACGTTGGATGAGGAAGACATTGAGGAAGTGTACGAGGTAGAGAAAAATATTGATTTCCTGAACGGAGCCATCACGGATTATCTGGTCAAGATCAACCAGTCCACGCTGCCCATTGAGGACTTGAAGAGTCTGGGTGCGCTGTTCCATGTGGCGAACGACATTGAGCGCATCGGTGATCATGCGGAGAATGTGGCGGATGCAGCCAAGGAGCGCAGGGAGAACGGCGTGACCATCAGCAAGGTAGCCCAGAGGGAACTGGGCGAGATGCTGGATATGGTCAACAAGATCATCCAGGATGCCATCGCGATGTTTGCCCACAGCGACGAGAGCAAGATGCAGGAAGTGATCGAACTGGAGAAGAAGGTGGATGCAAAAGAGCGCGAATTGCAGAAGATGCATGTGGACAGACTCAGTAAAGGAGAATGTACGCCGGAGGCCGGCATGATCTTCTCGGATATCGTGTCCGGACTGGAGAGAGTGGCGGATCATGCCACGAACATCGCGTTTGCGATCATAACGGCGGAGAGAGAGGAAGAACTGGCGGAGTAAAGCCGTTATAAAAAAATCAGAGAATCGACAGGTAAATATTGACAGAATCGTCAGTGGTATGTATAATAAGAACGAAATGTTACAAAAATATGACAATAGATGTAACAAAGTTGTAAAGAGAGGTACACATGAAGATATTTCAGGGGGTAAGTTCAAAAGGGGTTCATCGTGCTGTAAGCGCTTTCGCAATCGCAGGTGTTGCATGTGCTGTTTGGATGTCGGATGGGATCACGGCTTCTGCGGCTGAGGTGAGTGCACTTCAGGCGGCAGGCGTCGGATCGGTGATCAATGCCAGCCTTACGGCAGAGGAATATGTATTAATTGCGGAGCAGAGCAAAGGTGCCAGCTGGGGATATACCAACATCGGTGTGGCGAATGTGGAGAGCGGTAATCTGAATGTTCGCGCATTTCCTTCCACAGAGGGGAAAATGGTCGGCAAGATGCCGAAGAATTCCGTCTGCGAGATCCTGGAGACCCAGGATGGCTGGGCCCATATTCAGTCAGGGGAAGTAGAGGGATATGTAAGCCTGGATTATCTGCTGACGGGACCGGATGCCAGGAGAAAAGCGGCGGAGCTGGTGCATACGGTTGTCATTGCGGAGACAGACGGTTTGAATGTTCGTGATAATGCGAGCACCACCGGCGCGGTGATGACGCAGGTGTTAAAAGGCGAGGAACTGGACTTTGAGGAAGAGCAGGGAGAATGGATCAAGATCTCCATGGACGGAGAGGCGGCATATGTGGCTTCCCAATATGTGAAAGTGGAGGAAAAGCTGGATACGGCGATCACCATGACGGAGCTCCTGTACGGACAGGGCGTTTCCGATGTCCGCGTGGATCTGGTAGAATACGCAAAGCAGTTTTTGGGTAATCCCTATGTATGGGGCGGTACCAGTCTGACGAAGGGTGCTGATTGCTCCGGATTTGTGTTGAGCATCTATAAGAAATATGGCGTGAAGCTGAGCCATCATGCGGCAACACAGGCGAACGAGGGCAGCAAGATCAGCGCTTCCGAGCTGAAGCCCGGTGATCTGGTATTCTACGCAAACAGCAGCGGATCCATCAATCACGTGGCAATCTATATCGGCGGCGGACAGGTGATCCATGCAAGCAATCCTAAGACCGGTATCCGGATCAGCAAATACAATTACCGTACACCGAAGAAGTGTGTGCGTGTCCTGTATGATTAAAAAAACTATTGCCAATTGAGATAGAATCTGTTATACTGATTTGGTATGGTTTAGCCGATGCTCAGATTTGGGACACTCCGACCCGGTCCTGGTATCAGGCGTTCCCATAGGAAACAAGTTTCCATAAAGATTATCATGAAGATAGAAAAGGAGGAATTACCATGATTTCCAAAGAGAAGAAAACTGCCATTATGAATGAGTATGCCAGAACACCTGGCGATACCGGTTCACCTGAGGTTCAGGTTGCGGTTTTGACCGCAAGAATTCAGGAGCTTACCGAGCATCTGAAGGAGAACCCCAAGGATCATCATTCCCGCCGCGGAATGCTGAAGATGGTTGGACAGAGACGTGGTCTTCTTGATTACCTCAAGAAGAAAGATATTGAGAGATATCGTGCTCTGATCAACAAGCTTGGTTTAAGAAAATAATGTATGCGCGAGGAGCGGAGTCATCCAAGATGGTAACTCCGCTTCCTTTTGTGTGTTTCGCTGTGCATTTTGACAGTTCATTTCCGGGGCAGAGACCCTGACCGAGATTACTGAAAACAGCAGGAAAGATTGCAGTCCTGTTTTTTTCAGTGGTTTCGGTATCCTCTGTTCCGCTGAAATAAAAAAGATGAAACAAGAAAAGACAAGCCGCAGTGAGAGCGGCAGAATGGAGGAGTTATGTACCAGAAGTTTGAAATGGACCTGGCCGGACGGAAGCTCGTTGTAGACGTAAACCGTGTCGGCAAGCAGGCAAACGGCTGTGCATTCATGCACTATGGCGATACCACAGTGCTCTGTACGGCAACCGCATCCGAGAAGCCCAGAGAGGGGATTGATTTCTTCCCCCTGAGCGTGGAGTATGAGGAGAAGATGTATGCAGTGGGCAAGATCCCCGGCGGCTTTAACAAGCGTGAGGGCAAGGCAAGCGAGAATGCGATCCTGACCAGCCGTGTGATCGACAGACCGATGCGTCCGCTTTTCCCTAAGGATTACAGAAATGATGTTACGCTGAATAACATGGTTATGAGCGTGGACCCGGAGTGCCGTCCCGAGCTGGTGGCAATGATCGGTGCCGCAATCGCAACCTGCATTTCCGATATCCCGTTTGACGGTCCCTGCGCGATGACCCAGATGGGTATGGTAGACGGTGAGCTCATCGTGAACCCTTCCCAGAAGCAGTGGAAGGAGGGCGACCTGAATCTGACGGTTGCTTCCACCAGAGAAAAGGTGATCATGATCGAGGCCGGCGCCAACGAGATCCCTGAGGCGAAGATGATCGAGGCAATCTACAAGGCACATGAGATCAATCAGACGATCATCGCATTCATCGACAAGATCGTTGCCGAGGTTGGCAAAAAGAAGCATGAGTATACCAGCTGTGCAGTTCCCGCTGAGCTGTTCGAGGAGATGAAGAAGATCGTAACGCCCGAGCAGATGGAGGAGGCTGTATTCACTGACGAGAAGCAGGTTCGTGAGGAGAATATCCGCCAGATCACTGAGAAGCTGGAGGCGGCTTTCGCAGAGAATGAGGAGTGGCTTGCTATCTTAGGCGAGGCAATTTATCAGTATGAGAAGAAGACTGTCCGCAAGATGATCCTGAAAGATCACAAGCGTCCCGACGGACGTGAGATCACCCAGATCAGACCGCTTGCTGCAGAGGTTGATATCATTCCCCGTGTGCACGGTTCCGCGATGTTCACCCGTGGACAGACACAGATCTGCAATGTATGTACACTGGCTCCTTTGTCGGAGGCGCAGAAGCTGGACGGACTGGATGACAATGAAGTGGCAAAGCGCTATATGCATCACTATAATTTCCCTTCCTACTCTGTAGGTGAGACCAAGCCTTCCCGCGGACCGGGAAGACGTGAGATCGGTCACGGCGCACTGGCTGAGAGAGCATTGATCCCGGTGCTTCCTTCCGAGGACGAGTTCCCTTATGCGATCCGTACCGTATCTGAGACCTTTGAGTCCAACGGTTCCACTTCCATGGCATCCACCTGTGCATCCTGCATGTCCCTGATGGCAGCAGGCGTGCCCATCAAGAAGATGGTGGCAGGTATCTCCTGCGGATTGGTGACCGGTGATACAGATGATGATTTCGTACTGCTGACCGATATCCAGGGGCTGGAAGATTTCTTCGGTGACATGGACTTCAAGGTAACCGGTACGACAGAAGGTATCACGGCAATTCAGATGGATATCAAGATCCATGGTCTGACCAGACCGATCGTGGAGGGTGCGATCGCACGCTGCCGCGACGCCAGACTGTTTATTATGGATAACTGCATGAAGCCTGCAATCGCAGCACCCAGACCGGAGGTTGGCCCTTATGCGCCCAAGATCATCTCCATCCAGATCGATCCTGAGAGAATCGGTGATGTGGTTGGTCAGCGCGGTAAGACCATCAACGAGATCATTGCCCGCACCGGCGTGAAGATCGATATCACCGATGACGGCATGGTTTCCATCTGCGGTACCGACAAGGATATGATGGACAAGGCTGTTGAGATGGTGAAGATCATCACCACAGACTTTGAGGAAGGTCAGATCTTCAAGGGCAAGGTTGTCAGCATCAAGGAGTTCGGCGCATTCTTAGAGTTTGCTCCCGGCAAGGAGGGCATGGTTCACATCTCCAAGATCGCGAAAGAGCGGATCAACAGAGTGGAGGATGTGCTTACTCTGGGCGATGTTGTGACGGTTGTCTGCCTGGGCAAGGACAAGATGGGCAGGATCAGCTTCTCCATGAAAGACGTGGCACAGCAGTAATAAGAGAAAAATAATCTCAGAAATAGCAAACCTCTCCTGATCGACAGGAGAGGTTTTTTGTCCCAATATAGGATAAACTTGTGGAACACGGTCTTGACATTCCGGTGGACGTGTGATAACGTATTTGGTACTTAATTAGATTAAACTAACCGAAATTAGTTATTACAAATATGCGGATGACGGAGAAGACCATGTTTTTAGAGATAAAGGGGATTCGAAAATCCTTTGGAAAAGGTGAAAATCGAATAGAGGTTTTAAAAGGAGTAGATTTGGGGATCGAAAAGGGGGAGTTTTGCGTGCTGTTAGGCCCGTCCGGTTCCGGTAAATCTACTCTTTTAAATATTATAGGCGGAATTGATCAGGCGGACGCAGGGGAGATCTGTATTGCCGGTGAGCGCATGGCGGCCATGAAGGAGAAGCGGCTGACGCAGTACCGCAGAAAGCATCTGGGCTATATTTTTCAGATGTATAATCTGATCCCGAATCTGACCGTCAGGGAGAACGTGGAGGTTGGCGCGTATCTGAGCGACCGTCCCCTGGATGTGGATGAGCTGCTGCATATACTCGGGTTGTATGAACACAGAAATAAGCTGCCGAACCAGCTTTCCGGCGGACAGCAGCAGCGGACGGCAATCGGGCGCGCTATCGTGAAGAATCCGGACATTTTGCTGTGCGATGAGCCCACAGGTGCACTGGATTACAATACTTCCAAGGAGATCCTGAAGCTGATCGAAACGGTGAATCAGAAGTACGGCAACACCATCGTCATGGTGACGCACAATGATGCGATCAAGCACATGGCGGATCATGTCGTACATTTCAGGGACGGGCAGATCCGAAAGAGCTATCAGAACGAGGTCAAGGTGGTGGCACAGGAGCTGGAGTGGTAAAAATGGCAGGTGTCAGAAGGAAGAATCCGCTGCGGAAGCGGCTGGTGAGGGAATTAAAAACAGAATTTGCAAAGTATGCGGTCATTTTTATCCTGTTGGTCTCCACGATCGGATTGGTATCCGGGTTTCTGGTGGCGGACAACAGCATGATCATCGCTTACAACGAGGGCTTTACCAAATATAATGTGGAGGACGGCGCCTTTCGTCTGGACGGAAAAATGAACCGTGCTCAAAAGAAGACCATCGAAGCATTCGGAGTGCAGATATTTGAGAAGCCTTATATCGAGGAGGAGATGAGAAAGGGCAGTACTCTGCGGATCTATGAGAACAGAACCCAGGTGAATCTGGCGTGCGTGATGCAGGGAGCGCTGCCGGAGCGGCCCGGGGAGATTGCCATAGACCGGATGTATGCGGACAACAATGCGCTGCAGGTGGGGGATGTGCTGGAAGGCGAGACCAGATCCTGGCGGATCACGGGGCTGATCGCACTGCCGGATTACAGTTGTCTGTTTCAGGATAACAATGACTCTATGTTTGATGCGGTGAAGTTCGGCGTAGCAGTGGTGTGCGCGGAAGAGTTTGCCGCTTATCCGACGGAGGAATTGTTTTATTCTTATGCATGGAAATATGATGTGCCGCCTGCGGATGAAAGCGAAGAGCGGGAGCGGGCGGATGATCTGATGGAGCTGGTAAACGGCGAGGCGCATTTGAAGGCGTTCATCCCGAGGTATCAGAATCAGGCAATCATGTTCACGGGAGACGACATGGGCGGAGACAAGGCCATGATGGTCGTGCTGCTTTATATCATCATTGTCATCATGGCATTTGTATTCAGCATCACGATCAGCAATACGATCCAGCAGGAAGCGACTGTGATCGGGACGCTGCGGGCCTCCGGCTACACCAGAGGCGAGCTGATCCGGCATTATATGGCCATGCCGTTAGTTGTGACGCTGATCGGGGCACTGATCGGAAACATTCTGGGATATACCTGGCTGAAAGATTTCTGTGCGGCTATGTACTACGGAAGCTACAGCCTGCCTACCTATGTGACGGTGTGGAACGCGGAGGCTTTCTTGGAGACCACGGTGGTGCCGGTGGTGATGATGGCGTTTATCACGTTCTTTGTGCTGTGGAAAAAGCTGCATTTATCGCCGCTGCAGTTTCTGCGCCGGAATCTGAGCAGCAAAAAGCAGCGGCATGCCGCCTATCTGCCCAAGTGGATGCCCTTTTTTACCAGGTTTCGGGTGCGGGTGATCCTGCAGAACAGGCATAATTATCTGGTGCTTTTTCTGGGAGTGATCCTGGCAAATCTGCTGTTGATGTTCGGCATGGTCTTTCCGGTGATCCTGAATCATTTTCAGGAGACGATAGAACAGAATATGCTGTGTCAATATCAGTATATTTTGCAGGTTCCGTATGATGTGATGGACGACAAACACAAATTAAAGAGTCTGTTCGCAATGCTGAATTTCAGCTCGGAGATCGAGACGGAGAATGGCACGGCGGAGAAATTCAGCGCCTATTCCCTGAAGACGCTGGACGGTCAGTATAAGAGCGAGGCAGTGCTCTGTTACGGTGTGCAGCCGGACAGCCGGTATGTCCCGATCGGCAGGATCGGACAGACCGTGTACGTGTCGTCCGCCTACGCGGAAAAATATAAGGTGGAGCCGGGAGACCGGATATATCTGAAGGAAAATTATGAGGACAAATATTATGTCTTTGAGGTGGGCGGGGTCTATGATTATATGGGCGCCATTACTGTCTTTATGGAACAGGACTATCTGAACCAGGTGTTTGATCTGGGGGAGGATTTCTTCTGCGGGTATCTGTCGGAGACGCCGATCACGGATATCGATGAGGCATACATCGGCACAGTGATCGATCTGGATGCGCTGACCAGAATTTCCAGGCAGCTGGATGTGTCTATGGGAAGCATGATGTATCTGGTGGACGGATTTGCGGTGCTGATCTTTGTGGTGATCATCTTTATCCTGTCAAAGATCATCATTGAGAAAAACGCGCAGTCCATTTCCATGACAAAGATCCTGGGCTATACCAACCGGGAGATCAGCGGACTGTATATCATTTCCACGTCCATTGTGGTGGTGTTGTGTCTGTTGATCAGCCTGCCCCTCGAGAGACATTTTATGGTGCTTTTATTTCAGGTTGTGATGATGGCAAAGATGAGCGGCTGGATACCGTTCTATGCGCCGGCGGATCTGTATGTCAGAATGTTTGTGATCGGTGTGGTCACATATGCGGTGGTGGCAGTTTTTGAATATGGGAAGGTGAAGAAGGTTCCCATGGATGAAGCGTTAAAAAATGTGGAATAGACCGAAGCCCCCGGCGGGAATGGGGCAGCTTGAGAGGCGGGAGAGTATGCGGAACAGGATGCAGAAAAATAGGCGAAAAAACAGGCAAAAAAACAGGCAAAAAAGGAAATGGGCAATTCTGGCGGCAGCGCTGGCAGTGAGTATGCTTTTTTCCGGCTGCGGAGAGAAAAAGGAGACCGTTCCGGATGTCGTGTTTGCGAATGAAGGACAGACCTATCAGGAAAAGGGATCCGGGGAGAGTGCGGCGCAGACAGGAACATTCGACAAAGAAGAAAATGTGCAGGTGGAGGCAGATGCATCCGGCAGGGTGAAGAAGATCACAGTGGAAACCAGGCTGCGAACCGGAGGCGGTGAGCAGATCGAGGATTATTCCGTTTTGCACGATATCAAAAATACAGAGGGGGACGAGGAGTTCCGGACAGCAGGCGGCGGCACCCTGTTCTGGGAGGACAGCGGGGAAGACATTCATTACGAGGGAACTTCCACGGAGCCGCTCCCAGTGGAGATGCAGATCAGCTATGAGCTGAACGGAAAGAAGGTCGCACCGAAGGATCTGGCGGGGCAGAGCGGGAAGCTGAAGATGCGCTTTGACTATGTCAATCGGGCGAAAAAGACGGTTTCTATCAAAGAAAAGGACATAGAGGTCTGTGTGCCTTTCACGGTACTTTCCATGGTGGTGCTTCCGGAGAATGTATTTTCCGAGGTGGAGATAGAAAACGGAAAACTGCTTTCCATGGGGGATAACCGGATCGCAGTGGGATGTGTGTTCCCGGGGCTGGCAGAGAGCCTGAAATTGTCTGAGATGGAGGATTTTGAGGACATTGAGATCCCGGACTATGTGGAGATCACGGCGCAGGTGACGGACTTTGAACTGGATTTTACGGCGACGGTGATCACGCCCGGGTTGTTGGAGGACTTTGATCCGGACGACCTGAAGGACATCGAAGAAATGATCGATGACATGGATGAATTGCGGGATGCCTCCAAGGAACTGGTGGATGGCACAAAGGAGCTGTCGGACGGCGTAGGGGAGTTCGGGGATTATCTGCAGGAATATGTGGATGCGATGGACGAACTGAAAAGCGGCACCCACGAGCTGGTGGACGGTGTGGATCAGCTTGCGATCTATGCGTCCAAACTGACGGACGGAGCCAAGGGGTTACAGCAGGGGCTGGGAGCGTTGCAGCAGGGGCTTTCCGGTACCGATGCGGCCGGCACAGGCACGGTCTCGCAGGGGGATGCGGGCAGCGGCGCGGCAGCAGACAGTGGCGCGGCGGCAGCGGACAGCGCGGGAGCAGGCGGTGACACGACAGGCAGCAGTGCGGCGGCAGACGGTGTTGATGTGGAACAGCTGCAAGCATTGCTTGTGGATATGAGTGTACGGCTGGAAAATCTGGAAAGCAGTGTGAGCGGAGGCGACGCAGGGGCGCAGGCAGATGTTGCGGTTTTAAAGCAGGAGATGGCAATGCTCCAGGCGTATGCGGGCACGCTGACGGAAACCATGACGGCAGCGGCCAAGGCGCAGGGAGAGCTTGGAAAAATCGTCGGACAGCTGGCAGAGGGCAGCAAGCAGCTCACGCAAGGCTTGCAGGCGTTCAATGAGGGCATCCATAAGCTGTATGAGGGGACGGAAGCCTTAGATGACGGTACGGGGAAGATCCAGGACGCCGGGAAAGAACTGCGGGATGGATATGATGAATTGATCGACGGCGTGGGAGAATTCCGGGATGGCGTGAAAAAATTTGACGAGGAAGGGATTCAGAAGCTGGCGGATCTGGCGGGGGAGGATCTGCAGAATCTGGTGGACCGGGTGCGGGCTCTGAAAGAGGCGGACGGAAGCTATATCAACTTCGGCGGCATCGCGCCGGGAAAGACAGGAAGCGTACGCTTCATCATCGAGACGGAGGAGATCAAAAAATAGATTCCGGCGAAGAAGCGCAGACAAAATACGAAATAAAGCGGACAGATGTGTTGACGGGTACCTGTGAAATTTTGTATAATAAAGGCAGTTGTTAATACAGATCAGGAAGGTGAAAACTTATGGAACACAGAAATCCTTTGATATCCGAAGATACAGATAACAAGTTCTTGGCGGTGGGAGAGATCATGCTGCGTCTGACCCCGCCCAATTACGAGAAGATCCGCATGGCCAACAGTTTTGAAGTCAGCTACGGCGGAAGTGAGGCAAATATTGCGCTGGCGTTGGCAAACCTGGGCGTGGACAGCACATTTTTCACGGTTGTGCCCAACAACAGTATCGGTAAGAGCGCGGTGCGTATGCTGCGCAGTAATGATGTACACTGTACCCCAGTGATCCTAAGCACCCCGGAGGAAACGCCCACCCATAGACTGGGAACCTATTACCTGGAGACCGGTTACGGCGTGCGTGCCAGCAAGGTAACTTACGACAGAAAGCACAGTGCTATGACGGAGTATGATTTTTCCAAAGTGGATCTGGAGGCGCTGCTGGGCGAGTTCACCTGGCTGCATTTGAGCGGTATTACGCCTGCTTTGGGGGCAAACTGCAGACAGCTGATTCTGGACTGCCTCCGTATTGCAAAGGAGAAAGGTCTGACGGTAAGCTTTGACGGAAATTTCCGCAGCAAGCTCTGGACCTGGGAGGAAGCGAGAGACTTCTGTACCGAGTGCCTGCCCTATGTGGATGTGCTCCTGGGTATCGAACCCTATCATCTCTGGAAGGACGAGAATGACCACAGCAAGGGCGACTGGAAGGATGGCGTGCCGCTTCAGCCCACCTACGAGCAGCAGGATGAGATCTTTAAGGCGTTTGTGGACAAATATCCGAATCTGAAATGCATCGCAAGACATGTGCGCTATGCCCACAGCGGCAGCGAGAACAGCCTGAAGGCTTATATGTGGTATGACAATCACACCTTCGAGAGCAAGCTGTTTACCTTCAATATTCTGGACCGTGTGGGCGGCGGAGACGCGTTTGCATCCGGTCTGATCTATGCGATCATGCATAACTATAAGCCCATGGACATGGTCAATTTCGCCGTGGCCAGCAGCGTGATCAAGCATACGATCCACGGTGACGCCAACATCACCGATGATGAGAAGGCCATCAAGAATTTGATGAATATGAATTATGACATCAAGAGATAGAAATTGATTATTTTACGAATTTTGTTGCGGGGGTGGCGGAGCTGCTCCCGCAACGGATAGTTGATATTGGAGCTTGAGCGAATCAACGCATAACAGTTTGGTTTTGGAGATTTTATATTTCTGGTTTTGTCAGCTAAAATTCTTGAATCAAATTTTTTCGTCTTACATTTATTCCCATTTTAGAGTATATTACAGTAATAAAGCAGGCTTAAAATTCATTAGACGTCAAAAAAGTCTTACATTTCATGGAAATTTCAACAAAAGATTCTTCAAAAATCAGCTTAAACATTTATGCTATTTATTTTCGTACTATTTTTTGAAAAAAACAAATGATAAAGACAGCTAAAAATACGGCTGAAAAGAGATTTTATAATATTTTCGTATGAAAAATCATTATGGTTTATGAAAAATGATAACTGCTCGACATCAGAATATTGAGCAAAACAATTTACTGGTCAGAAAGGGGAAAACAATGATTGATGATAGGGGTATCAATGAAGCAATTGTGCGGAAACTACAGGAACTGGACCGATTGATCGAATATCTGGAGGCTCAGTTAAAAGAAGCGCCGTTCGGGACGTTGAGAATCACACATAATAAGGGAAATGCTTTTTATTATTGGCGCAGAGATGTAAAAGATATTTGCGGAACCTATATGAAAAAGAAAGACATGGCATTTATATGTGCGTTGGCGCAAAAAGAATACAATACGAAGTTGTTGCATGCAGCGAAGGAAAAGCGAAAGGCAATGGAGGTTTTTCTGACACAGAACTTGCATTCGAATCTGGAGGAGATATATGAAAAGCTGTCAGAAGATCGTAAAAAACTGGTCATACCGTATAAAATGCCGGAGGAAGCATATGTCAGACAATGGCAAGAGCAGGTTTATGAATCAAATCCGTTTAAAGTGGAGGAGAAAATATTTTGTACGGAGAGAGGAGAATATGTTCGCTCCAAATCTGAAAAAATTCTGGCTGATAAATTCTTTATGCGGAAGATTCCGTATCGCTATGAATATCCACTCACATTAAAAAAGTCTGGTACAGTATATCCTGATTTTGTATTGTTGAACCGCAGAACCAGAAGAGAATACTATTGGGAACATTTTGGATTCATGAATGATCCGGAGTATTGTGAGAAGGCGGTGAAGAAGATCGCGGCATATGAAAAAAACGGCATTTATGCCGGCGATAGACTGATCCTGACGTTTGAAGCCGGTAAAGCAGCATTGGATCTGAAACAAATAGACAGTTTGATCAATAAGTATTTGATCTGATTTTACGCTTGGCATGATCGCGTGATGAACAAAGAAAACTATTTAGAAAAAATTCTAAATATTACTTGACAAACAGCACCAGTGCAGTTATAGTGTATTTAGATAAATTTCTAATTAGAAAATAATCTAATAACCAGTGAGGAATTTTTTGAAAACAGAAAGGACTGAGTGCAAATGGGTTTTCCGGAGACATTTAAGGCACTATCCGATCCTGTAAGGCGTGAAATACTCACAATGCTCAAAGACGGCAGGATGTCGGCCGGGGATATCGCAGAGAAGTTTGATATGACGGCGGCTACGGTTTCCTATCATCTGAAGCAGCTCAAGCAGGCGGGATTGGTTTACGAGGCCAGGGAGAAAAATTTTATTTATTATGCGTTGAATGCTTCTGTATTTGAGGAGATCATGCTGTGGGCGGCGCAGTTTGCAGGCGCTTCGTTCCCAAAGGAGGAGAATCATGAAGAGGATAAAACTGACTAAATTAGATCTTATGACGGCACTTTTAACATTGTGTTCCATGATTCCGGGAATTGTTGTTTACAACCGTTTGCCGGAGCGGATCGCAACCCATTTTGACATCAATAATCAGCCGGACGGCTGGTCGGGCAGGGCGTTTGCGGTGTTCGGCATACCCCTTATAATGACGGCACTGCATCTTTTGGCCTGCCTGTTCACGAATTCCGACGAGCGCGTGAAAAACTCGCCCCAAATGAGTCGTGTTGTGAGGTTTCTGATCCCTGTTATCACTTTTGTGGTGGAGACAGCGATGGTGCTTTTCGCGCTGGATAAGATCACGGACATTGGGATGATCGCGCTCTGTGTTTCAGGAATACTGATGATCATCATTGGCAATTATCTGCCGAAAACCCGCCAGAATCGTTTCGTGGGCATCCGGACGAAAAAGACGCTGGGCAATGAAGAAATCTGGAATAAGACACATCGTCTGGCCGGCTTTGTAGAGACGGCAGCGGGTGTGGTGATAATCCCGCTTGCGGTGTTATCTCTCTATATTCCGGCAGTCATTGTGCTGTTTGTGGCAATTATGATACCGCTCTTTTATCTATTGAAGCAATAAAAAGGGATCGGCTGTCGGTTCCTATGTACGATACGCCATTGGGAAAAGGCAAGGCACTCCCGGAAAATTCGGAAGTGCCTTTTTTGAATGGTGCGTGTGATCAGTACGTAAACATCTGAGACCAGTACTTCACGCCGTTCGCGGCCTGGTAATAGCCGACGCCGATGGAAGTAAAGTTTGCATTGAGAATGTTGGCTCTGTGGCCGGGGCTGTTCATCCAGCCTTCCATGACCTCCTCAGGGCTTCGCTGACCATAGGCGATATTTTCACCGGCGCCGCGGTAACTTACACCGTATTCACCCAAAGCGGTAAAACAGCTGGTGCCGTTGGGACGCGTGTGAGAGAAAAGAGTCACGGTTTCTTTGGCGCGCAGCTGTGCTACGGCGGTCAGATCCTGACGGAGCGTGACGGGCTTCAGCCCTGCATCGGCGCGGGCTTCGTTTACCAGCTCCACAATGCGGAGCACATAAGCGTGATAGCTTGTGGTTTCCGGTTTCGCCACGGTCTGTGTGTCGGGTTCTGACGGCTTCTCGACAGGCGTCTGGGTCTCCTGCGAGGGCGAGGGCGTTGCAGGTGTGGGTCTTTCCTGAACGGGTGTCACGACCACCGGAGCTGTCGTTTCGGTGGAAGACTCCGACTCGGAAGGAGCCTCGTTTATCGGCGTCTCATGGGTGGGCGCCTCAGCAGAAGCATTTTCTGCGGAAGGATCTTCCTGGGAAGAATCTTCTTGGGATGGAACCTCGACGACATCCGGTTCCTGCTCCGGTGCAGCAGGAGTCGTGGGACTGCAGATGGAGATCTGCGGCGTACAGTTAGTCCAGAAGCGGATCTGGGGCTGACAGCTATTCAGGTTATTCTGCGCGTCCCCACAATCCGTATTGGGGCTGCATTGCCCGGGAAGCCCAAGCTGCTCTAACAGGTCGTTGATGTCATTGATATTGACCTGGGGAGCGGAAGCACAGGTGTTTCCGCCGGCACCCGTGCAGTCGGAATTGCAATCGGATTGATAAAGGGATTCCGGCCGGATCTGAATCACCGAGAAACACGGTGCGGCCTGTGCCTGCAGCGGTGCCTGGGCAAGAGAAAGCCCGGTTGCCGCGGCTGTAAGTAACAAAATAGATTTCTTCATATCGTATACCTCCTGTCTGTTCTTTTGTAAGATCTATGAAATGCATCAGCAGATCACAAATGTTACAGAATTGTTACAAAATGATTGTAACACAGGAGGTACCGGGATAATACCGGTAATTACTGGAAGTCGCAAGCATCTTCCTGTTTCTGGGCCTCTAGGATGGCAGCCTGAATGCGTTCTAGGGAAACCGGGGTATAAGCGATCCGTTCCGCGCTGACACAATAGCTCCGGGAACTTACGTCCCGATAGGCGGGATTGGCGTGAACATGTCCAAAAATATTGGCATAGGGCATGTTGCGGTTGATATACAGGGGTTCGTGGGACAGGATCCAGTAGCTGTCGTAAATGACGGGCAGATCATACACTTCCGCAAAACCGATCTCCCTGTAGTGGTCATTGGAGGCGGTGTCGTGATTGCCCCTGACCAGATATTTGATCCCGTTCAGGCGGGCGACATAGCTGTCTGCGCCGACATCGCCGAGAAAGTATACAATGTCGGAAGGAGTGACGGTCCGGTTCCAGTTCCGGATCATTGCCTCGTTCATCTGTGCTGTGTTTTCAAAAGGTCTGTTCTCATATCTTCTGATATTGTCATCGTCAAAATGCGTATCCGCTATAAAAAAGACTGCCATATCCGCCTCCGTATTGCAACCTGCTTGCGTTGCAGCTTTTGATAAGGTATATTATACTATGTAAAAATAAATCGGCAAGAGGGATTCATGCGGAGAGCAAGAGAAAATGAAAGCGTACAGAGAAAGTTTTGTCCGGTATGAGCAGACGCGGGGAAGAAACGGAGAGCGGTATTATAAAGCGGTGAGAGAGGGGCTTCAGTCTTTTGTCCAAGAACAGGCCTGGAATTGCAATCTGCCTGATCAGGAGAGCAGAAATTACAAAAACCATGTGGAAGCCAGCTATTTATGCCACGGAATCTGGACGGTCATCATGAAAAATCAGGCAAACGGCGGGAAATCGTATTCCGGAAATGAATTTCAGTGGTGTAATGACGAATACCGGAATCCGATGACATTTCATTTTGATATCATGAATAATCCCAAAGTGGGGAGCTGCGGAATTGCAAAAGCGTGTGGTCCGGCAAAAAGAAAAGCCTGGGAGAAGATTTACCACAGCATCGGAAACATGGCTCCGATCCCATGGTTTCGCCTGACAGGAGATCATTCTATTGACGGTCAGGCATTGCACCGTGGGGTGGATGAGAGATGGGATCTGTTTTTGCAGGTGTTACGAACGCATTGGGAAGAATGGAAGCAGGATGGGGATATTTCTTTTGAGACGTATATGATCTTCACCTGCCAACAAATGTACTTTGCGGAAATCTATAATTCCATCGGGCAGCCGGAGCAGATCACGGCTGAGGAGATCAAGAGTTGGAACAGCAGAATAAACGGAGATAGTAAGCTGATTTCCTTTTCACTGTCGGACGGGGAATCTGTTGACGACATCGCGGAGAAGATCATCAGACTGATCCGGATCAGATGCCGGGTCATCGGAATCCTGTTGCAGCAGAGTCAGATATCGATAGGTTAGGAGCGGAGTGAAAATGATTGATAAGTGTAAGAGATGGATTTTGACGGCAATCCTTTGTGGCGTGATAGCTGCCTGCGGCTGTGCGTCAGGGGAGCAGCCGTCTGTCGCTACGATCGTGCCGGAAAGTACAACGGTGGCGGCGTCGGAACCCGCGTCATCGGCAGTGCCCGAGACAGCGGAGATGTTCGGATCGTCGAATACGTCGGAGGTGACGAAATCTGCAGCGTCGGAGGCAACGGTGGAACATGCATCGTCGGCTGCCGCGGAACCTGTGCCGGAATCTTCGTCGTCTGCTGCCGCGGAACCCGTGCCGGAATCTTCGTCGTCTGCTGCCGCGGAATCTGTGCCGGAGACCGCGGCATCGGTCGCACCCAAACCCGCTGCGCATACAGGGCGCCTTGTGGCTATCGACCCGGGACATCAGGCCAAGGGCAATAATGAGAAAGAGCCGATCGGACCCGGTGCAACGCAGACCAAGGCAAAGGTGGCGAGCGGGACAAGAGGTGTGGTCAGCGGACTGGCAGAGTATGAGCTGACCCTGATGGTGTCCGAGAAGCTTTGTACGGAGCTGCAGAACAGAGGGTATGAGGTGCTCATGATCCGCACTACCCATGACGTGAATATCAGCAACGCGGAGCGGGCGCAGATGGCGAATGACGCGGGGGCGGATGTGTTTGTGCGGATTCATGCGGACGGATCGGAAAACAGCAGCGTACACGGCATGGAGACACTGTGCCAGACTGCATCCAATCCCTATAACAGCAATCTTTACTCTGACAGCAGAGCGCTGGCGGACGCGGTGTTAGCCGGCATGGTGAACGCCACGGGGGCGAAGAAGAGAAGCGTCATTGAGACCGACACCATGTCTGGGATCAACTGGTGTCAGGTGCCGGTGACCATCGTGGAGATGGGTTTTATGACCAATGCGGAGGAAGACCGGTTGATGGCTACGGAGGAGTACCAGCAGAAGATCGCGGTCGGTATGGCGGACGGCATCGATGCCTATTTTGCGCAAAAATGAGGTTATGAGAGGGATAAAATAAGGATTCTCGCTCTGTGTCCTTTTGTTTCGGGGAGATATCTCTTATGATAGATACAAACATGGTAGAAACAAACAGGAGGCAAAGATGGATCAGGAAAAGATCGGCGGCTTTATCAAGACGCTCAGGAATGAAAAAGAAATGACACAGGCAGAATTGGCAGAAGTATTTCATGTGTCGAATAAAGCGATCTCGCGGTGGGAGACCGGAAAAAATATGCCGGACATTTCTATCTTGATTGAGTTGGCAGAATTTTTTGGGGTGGATATCAGTGAAATACTGGCAGGCGAGAAAAAGGGTATAACGTCTCATGCGTCAGAAGAACATCAGAATGAGGAACGAACAAAGAATGTCACAGAAAATGATGTGATCCACCAGGTCGCGGACTATGCGAATCAAGACAAGAGCAGTCTGCTGAAGTGGATCAGGCGGGCGAGTATTGCAGGGGTGATACTGATGCTGATAGCGCTCATCCTCAGCACAGTATGTCTTGAAGCAAGGCTGCATGTATTTTTGATTGATATCTGTCTGCTGGTTTCCTTTATCATAATGCTGATCATTGCGCTCTACACAAACGGCAGGCTTGAGAAACTGCTTCAAAATGATAGAGCAGTAAAGGGGATCAAACTGTTTCTGACGGTGGCAGGTGTCTTCGCGATTTTCACTCTTCTCAGGAGCATCCTTATTGTTGGCGCAATTATCGCATTGGAAGCATGGGGCAGTGAGACCAGGCATTTTTCCGGCATAGATGATTACAACAAGGACGCAATTCTGACAGAATACAGGGGAGACTTGGATTCTGGGTTACTGATCTTTCCGGATGAGATCAATGCGGTGCAGGAGCCGTTCTATGAGGCGGAGTTCAGAACGGGGCTTTTTGATACAGATGGGTATATGGTAATGGAATTGACATATGAAGCGGCGGATTACGAGGCAGAGGTAAAGAGAATCTCAGAAATCTCGGTGACGCTGTCTGACAGAAGAGAAAGCATCACCCAGGGGGTGAGATTGGATTTGGACGATTACGCATTCCCCGCATATGTGGCAAGTGATGGCTATGATGATGTGTATGAATATGCGTTGTTGGATGAGGAGGAGCTGCGGATCATTTATGTTTATCTCAGTTACCCGCAGAGTCAGGATCTGTCCGGTTACCGCGATTATTTGAAACAGGAATTTGAAGCCTACGAAAATCCGGGGAATACGCTGACTGATTTCAGTATATATGGTTATTCTTTTGACGGAGGAAAATCTGCGATAGAGTACAGGGATTAAAACGGTTATCTTGCACAAAGACAGACGCATTTATACTGAGCAACTTTCACAAAAATGCCTTTTTTACGCAAAAAACGCTGACATTCCGGGTTTAAATCTGGTAGAATTAGGTTATAACAATATTGTGGGTGAATGTCGCCCAAACGGAAGTGTGGCTTATTTTAGTAGAAAGGAAGGTTTTTGTGTTTAAGAAAGGCGAGTATGTAGTGAGCGGAAACAAAGGGGTCTGTGTGGTGGAGGATATTACGACGCTTGATATTTCCGGCGTGGACAAAAAGAGAGAGTATTATATCCTCAAGCCCATTTATGTGATGGGCAGCACGGTTTATGTACCGGTAGATACGGCGGAGGATTCGCTGCGGAGGGTGCTGAGCAGAGAAGAAGCGGACAAGCTGATTCAGGAGATTCCGGAAATCCTGCCGATCACGAGCGCAAATGACAAGCTTTTGGAACAGGAATACAAGGGCTGCATGAAGACCAATGACTGCGCGGAGTGGATCCGCATTATAAAGACGATCTACGAGCGGAAGCAGAAGCGTCTGGCGGCGGGCCGGAAGGTAACGGCGGTGGATGCCAAGTATTTCCGGCTGGCAGAGGACAATCTGTACGGAGAGTTAGCTGTTTCCCTGCAGATGCCTAAGGCCGAGGTGGAAGGATATATCACGCGGGAGATGGACGAGCTGGTGGGCTGAAAGCATATCCGTTCAGAAAAAGCCTTTACATTCCGGTTAAAATGGTATATGATGAGTAAAGGTGTTGACGGAGAAAAATTCTGCCGCGGACAGGTTTTACAGAGAGATGTGTCGTGATCTGCTGTGGATAGGCTGCATTTCATGGTTGAGAGCACATGAACCTGGGACAGAAGGAAACCACTCCTGAGCTGCATGCGAGAAAGCCTTATCGGCGCAAGCATTGCCGTTATTCCCTGCGTGAATGGGAGTGAGAGTGAAAGAGCAAGGTGGAACCGTGTTTGAGAATTCAGGCACCCTTGGAGAGATCCAGGGGTGCCTTTTTAGATTCCATTCGTGTAAAACAGAGAGGAGAAAGAACATGAAGATCATTTACAGAGACGGTACGGTAGCGGAGTGTCCCGAGGAGGAGGTAACTCATGTGCTGCGCCATTCGGCGGCGCATATCATGGCACAGGCGATCCAGCATCTTTTCCCGGAGGCGGATTTCGGTTACGGTCCCGCCACGGAGAGAGGTTTTTATTATGATGTGGACCTGGGGGACAGAAAGCTGACAGATGAGGATCTGGCGGCAATCGAGCAGGAGATGAAAAGAATTGTGAAGGCAAATCTGCCCATCAAGCCTTTTATCCTGCCCAGGGACGAGGCGGTGAAGCTCATGCAGGAGCGTGGCGCCAAATACAAGGAGGAGCACATCGGCGATCTGCCGGAGGATGCCATCATCAGTTTTTATCAGCAGGGCGATTACATCGACATGTGCGTAGGTCCTCATATCACTTATACCAAGGCGCTGAAGGCGTTCAAGATCACGCAGCAGAGCGGTGCTTACTGGAAAAACGATTCCAAGAATAAGATGCTGACCCGTATTAACGGCGTGGCTTTCGCCACCCAGGAGGAACTGGAGGCTTACGAGAAGCAGCAGGAGGAAGCTCGGGCCAGAGATCATCGTAAGATCGGCAAGGAGATGTCTCTGTTCATGACCGACGATCTGGTGGGTAAGGGACTTCCCATGTTTCTGCCCAAGGGTTACACCGTATGGCAGGAGCTGGAGAACTATATCAAGGAAAAAGAGAGAAAGCTGGGCTATCAGCATGTGATGACGCCCTGCGTGGGTACTGTGGCGCTGTATGAGACCAGCGGACACTGGGCACATTACAAGGCAAACATGTTCCCGGCCATGGAGGTGGAGGGCGAGAACTTTGTGCTGCGCCCCATGAACTGCCCGCACCACATGATGATCTATGCAAATAAGCCCCACAGCTATAAGGAATTGCCCATCCGGATTGGCGAGATCGCCCACGATTTCCGGTTTGAGTCCAGCGGTACCTTAAAGGGCATCGAGCGTGGAAGACATTTCTGCCAGAATGATGCGCACCTGTTTGTGACGCCGGATCAGATCAAGGATGAGGTGAGCCGTGTGGTAGACCTGATCTTTGATGTATATAAGGATTTCGGGATTGAGAATTATCGCTGCGTTTTGTCTTTGAGAGACCCTGCGGATACGGAGAAATACCATCCCGATGACGAGATGTGGAATAAGGCGGAGAGCGCGCTGCGCGAGGTTTTGACAGAGTTAAAGATCGACTTTACGGAGGAGATCGGTGAGGCTGCGTTCTACGGACCGAAGCTGGATGTGAACGTGCAGCCCGCTGTGGGAGCGGAGTACACGCTGTCCACCTGTCAGCTGGACTTCTGTCTGCCTGCAAAGTTTGATCTGAAATATGTGGATTCCGACAGCAACGAGCAGACGCCGGTGGTACTGCACCGCGCTATCCTGGGCTCTCTGGATCGTTTTATGGCGTTTATCATCGAGGAGACCAAGGGCAAGTTCCCGGTATGGCTGGCACCTCTGCAGGTAAAGGTTCTGCCGGTCAGCGAGAAGACCTTTGATTATGCGAAGACCGTTTACGAGGCGCTGGATGCGGCCAATATCCGCGTGCAGCTGGATGACCGCAACGAAAAGATCGGTTATAAGATCCGTGAGGCACAGCAGGTTGACAGAGCGCCTTACATGCTGATCCTGGGTGCAAAAGAAGCGGAAGAAGGCAGCATCAGCGTCAGAAGCCGCGATACCGGTGAGACCGAGACCATGAATCTGGAGGATTTCATCCGGAAGGTGAAAGAGGAGATCGCAACCCGCGCGCACTGATCGGGATGAGTCTTCGGCAGCGCATTTGAATTTTGACAGGTATAAATTTTAATTTTGTCGTTCACACTAACTTTATGGAAAGGCATATGAATTTTGCAAAAGGAGGAGTCGAAATGGCAGAATTAAAATGCGGTGCACAAAACTGCACCTATAATCAGTCAAAACTGTGCTGCAAGGGTGATATCATGGTGGGAGGCAGACACGCGGACACCGGTGATGACACCTGCTGCGAGAGTTTTGCGGAGCGCAGGGAGGGTCATGATGCGTTTACCAGTTCTCTGGAGCATCCCAGCAGAGTGATCAGCATTGACTGTGAGGCGGTCAACTGCATCTACAACAGCAACTACAGATGCAGGGCGGATCGCGTGGATATCCGGGGCGGAAAGGCTACCAACAGCAGAGAGACCAATTGCGCGACGTTCGCGGAACGCTAATAAAAATTGCAATTTTGCAAAAATGCTACAAAAAATGCAACTTTACCTGTTGACAAAGTGAGGAGTAAGTGGTATTCTGTCTTAGTGTGTGGGGCGTAAGTCTCTCACGGAAAACAAAGCAGAGTATCCACTCTCACCTTGCGGCAATTGCGCTTGTAAGTGTTGATATCGTTTCAGAGCAGTTTGGAGATCCCGCGGAAGGGCTTTGGCGGAGATCGGAGGCTGTATTTTGACCGGATCATGGTGGATAGTTATGCTATCCACTTTTTTATTTCTTATGTATGGAGGTATACAGCCATTAGCGATTTAATGATTAACGAACAGATCCGTGACAAAGAGGTTCGTGTCATCGGAGAGAACAATGAGCAGCTTGGAATTATGTCTGCCAAGGAAGCATTGAAGCTGGCGGAGGAGGCAGAGCTTGATCTGGTAAAGATCGCGCCCACTGCACAGCCCCCTGTCTGCAGGATTGTGGACTACGGTAAGTTCAAGTATGAACAGCTCCGTAAGGAGAAGGATGCCAAGAAAAAGCAGAAGACGATCGAGATCAAGGAGATCCGTCTGTCGCCCAATATTGACACCAACGATCTGAATACCAAGACCAATGCAGCCAGAAAGTTCCTGACAAAGGGTGACAGAGTAAAGGTTACCTTGCGTTTCAGAGGACGTGAGATGGCACATATGAACAACAGCAAGCATATTCTGGATGATTTCGCTGAGAATCTTGCGGATATCGCTATTGTGGAGAAGGCCCCGAAAGTGGAAGGAAGAAGTATGACCATGTTCCTTGCCCAGAAGAAATAGGCAAAGAGCAAATAAAAAGATTTCAGGAGGAAATAGTTATGCCCAAAATGAAGACAAGCAGAGCAGCTGCGAAGCGTTTCAAAGTTACCGGTACCGGTAAGTTAAAGAGAGCGAAGGCTTACAAGAGCCACATTCTGACCAAGAAGAGCACCAAGAGAAAGCGTAATCTGAGAAAGCCCGCTATCACGGATGTAACCAATGTAAAGAATATGAAGAAGATTTTACCCTATTTATAAGTCGGGCAAGGAGGAGAAGGAATCATGGCAAGAATTAAAGGTGGCTTGAATGCCAAGAAGAAACATAATCGCGTACTGAAGCTTGCAAAGGGCTACAGAGGCGCAAGAAGCAAGCAGTACAGAGTAGCAAAGCAGTCCGTTATGAGAGCACTGGCAACTTCCTATGCCGGCAGAAAAGAGAGAAAGCGTCAGTTCAGACAGCTTTGGATCGCTCGTATCAATGCGGCTGCAAGACTGAACGGTCTTTCCTACAGCAAGTTCATGTACGGCTTGAAGCAGGCCGGCGTTGACATGAACAGAAAGATGCTGGCTGAGATGGCTGTAAACGATGCAGAGGGCTTCAAGACTCTGGCAGAGCTTGCTAAGAGCAAGATCGCATAAATATATTATCGGAGTGTTACCGGCGTAGTCAGGAAGATTACGCCGGTTTTTTTGATTTAAAATAGTTTTTAACAATTCGTTGCTTGACAATTGTAAAATATTATACTATGATAACTACATCGGCTGTGATTGGTCATACAGCCGGTGTAAGTGAACATTTTCTTTGGCATTTCGCCGATTTTTTCACTTTTTATTTTTAACATCGGATCCGAAAAAGGTTTTATTTTGTTTACCGTAGAATGAATTGACGGAGTGCCTGAAAATAGACTGCTCTGTCAGGAAAGGAAGGAGCATGGGAAAATATGATAATGTGGATCGGGAGTATTTCACCGATCCGGAGAGGGCTGCGGAATTGTTTTCGGCGGGGGTATATCACTGGCGGTTGAAAATGGGAGGTAGAGATCTGCAAGAGATTGAGCGGACCTATCCGTCCCTGCACAGTTTGTCGGGGACATTGGAACGGGACGCCATCTTTCTGTGTGAGAAGCAGCGGGTAAAGTACGGTCTGGAAATCGAAATACATGCGGATTATGCGATGCCGCGCCGTTTTCTGACTTACGACGCCTGTGAATATGAGAGGGAAGCGGAGCGCATGCGAAGCGAGCATGAGCAGAACGGAGATCTGGTGACTTTTGACGAGATCAAGAGCGGAATGAAACAGTCGGACAGCTTTTATCCGGTCATCAATCTGCTGCTGTATCTTGGAAAAGGACATTTTCGCGGAAAGGATGTTCTGCGGGATTTATTTTCTGTCCCACAGAGGGTCAAACCGTTTGTGTTTGAGAAGATCCAGAATTATTCTTATGCGTTGCTGGAAGCGGAGTATGTTGATCCGGATGAATTTCATACAGATCTGAAATATTTCTTCCGGGCCATGCAGTGTCGAAATGACAAAAAGAAGCTGAAAGGATTGCTTGCGCAGGGGGAATATGAATGTCTTGCCCGAGCGGCACAGAAAGCGATCACGGTTCATTTAAACATTAAGGAACTAACTAAGAAAGTGGTAGAGGAGGATGAGGAAATGTGTAAAGCGTACAGAGATCTGATTGCGGATGAGAGAGCGGAAGCAAAGCAGGAAGGAATTTTGGAGGGAATTCAGGAAGGAATTCAGGAGGGGATCCAACAGATGGTTACCTGTCTGGAGAGGATTAAGAGCGGAAGCTCCAGACAGGTATTGTTGGCGGAAGGTTTTGATCCGAGAGTGGTGGATCAGGCTTGGACGCTGATGCTCTGATGCCGATAGATCCCCACTTTTATTTCACTTCGATCTGTTGTGCGACCAATTGATCTGCGCCGTACTGCTTGCGCAGTGCGGGCTTTTCAATCTTGCCGGTGGCGTTTCTGGGCACATCGGCAAAAATGATCTTCTTCGGGCGTTTGTAGCGGGGCAGTTCTTTGCAGTATTCTTCGATTTCTTCCTCGGTGCAGGTCATGCCCTCTTTGATGGAGATGATGGCGCCGGTAACCTCGCCCACACGCTTGTCGGGGAGACCGATCCCGGCCACCTCCTCCACCTTACCATCGGCCCCCAGGACGCCTGACATCCGCACAGAG
>ODAI010895934.1_pt1 | contig 39861 bp, 25 predicted proteins | sample 1539321 | NCBI WGS metagenome assembly ODAI01 (sample SAMN02144231, study PRJEB22623) | gut metagenome | biome: sheep rumen | host: Ovis aries | place: New Zealand
AGATTGGTCTTGCTCAGGGTAAGAAACTTTATGACAAGAGAGAAACTCTTGCAAAGAAGGATCAGCAGAGAGATATAGAAAGAGCATTTGCTAATAAAGGAAAATACTAAAATTATGATAAACTCTAGTGGTTTATAGTTTTAAACAATATATATAAATGCTTTATAGTAATAGTTGGTATAAACTTGACATAAGTAGGGTAAAATAGTAAAATTATGTTGTGTAAATACCAGTGAGGGCTAGTACTGGTTTCGACGGGGACCATGAAGGTGGAGAAGCGAGCCGGAGTGAATACGTTACATTCTAAATCTTAAATATAAACGCTAACGAAAATTTAGCTTACGCTGCTTAATTAACGCAGCAGTCTTACCCTTTGCACCTACACTTAGGGATTAAGGCTTCATCTATGTAGGAAACGACTGTATCAAAGCTTTGAGATGCAGGGCGTATTATGAAGCTACTGAAACTAATTGGTTGTTTGTTCCTTGTTAGTGGAGGGAATGTTAAAGAATAAACTACGCTCGTAGAAGTACAGTGAATTGATTTTCGGACATGGGTTCAACTCCCATCTAGTCCATTTGTAACAGTGGGGATTGTTATTTTTGTCCCCATTATTTTTTTGTGAGATGAGAGGATTATATATTATGAGAAAAACGAAGATAATTTGTACCATAGGCCCATCAAGTGATAATGAAGATACATTGAAAGCCATGATTAAGGCAGGAATGAATGTTGCGAGACTTAATTTCTCTCATGGCATACATGAGGAGCATCAGATGAAAATTGACCTTATAAAGAAGGTTAGGGATGAAATTGATGCACCAATTCCAATTATGCTTGATACAAAGGGACCAGAATATAGAATTAAAACTTTTAAGGATAAGAAAATCACATTAAGTGAAGGTGATAAATTTACATTCACTACAAAGGATATTGAAGGTGATCAGGAGAGAGTATCAGTTACTTATAAGGATTTACCTAAGGATATATCAGTTGGTGATAAGATTTTAGTTAATAATGGTTTGGTAATCTTAAAGGTTACTGATGTAAAGGGCGATGATGTTAATTGTATTTGTGAAACAGGTGGTGTTTTATCAGATAGAAAGAGCATGAATTTTCCTAATAAAGTTATGAAGAATGATTATCTTAGTGAGCAGGATAAGTCAGACCTTTTATTTGGTATTGAGAATGAAATAGATTTTGTTGCTGCATCATTTGTATCAAATAAAAAGGATATGACAGATCTTAGATCTTTTCTCGATAAGAATGGTGGAGAGAACATTGATATTATAGCTAAGATTGAAAATAGATCAGGTGTTAATAACATTGATGAAATATGTGAAATCGCTGATGGTATTATGATTGCCAGAGGTGATCTTGGTGTTGAAATACCATTTATTGAAGTACCTTCTGTTCAGAAGTATTTAATTGAAAAGTGTAGACTTCTTGGTAAGAGAGTTATTACGGCAACAGAAATGCTTGAGTCTATGATTAATAATCCAAGACCAACAAGAGCTGAAATTAGTGATGTTGCTAATGCTGTATATGATGGTACAAGTGCGATTATGTTATCAGGTGAATCAGCTGCAGGTAAATATCCTGTTGAAGCTGTAACTAACATGGCTCAGATTGCTGAGTTTACTGAGAAAAACATAGATTATACACAGTGGTTTTATCATAACAAATATCAGACAAAGAATAATATAGATGCTGTTAGTCATGCAACATGTGCCATGGCAATTGATGTTAAGGCAAAGGCTATTGTTGTTGCATCAATTACAGGACAAACAGCAAGAATGGTAAGTCGTTTTAGATGTCCAGTTGACATCGTTGGAATGACAACTTCAAAACGTGCATGGAGAAAGTTAAACATGAGTTGGGGTGTTACACCGGTATTATCAGAAGAGTTTGAATCAATTGATGTTATGTTTCATTATGCATTACATAATGCTAAGTCAGTATTTAAATTATCAAAAGGTGATAATGTAGTTTTAACAGGCGGAAAGATAAGTGGTAAGTCTGGTAATACAAATACAATAAGGGTTGAAAGCGTATAAGGAGGATTTAAATGAGCGATTTCGTATTAAGCTGTTCTTCACCGGCGGATCTTACAAAGGAGCAATTAGAAGAACTAGATGTTAGTTATATATTTTTTCATTTCCAATTAGATGGTAAAGATTATTATGATGATTTAGGAAAAACAGTTCCATATAAGGATTTTTTTGATGCCATGAGAAATGGTTCTATGACTAAAACATCTCAGATTAATGTTGAAGAGTATTATAGCTACTTTGAAGAATTTTTAAAAGAAGGTAAGGACATTCTTCATGTAACATTATCATCAGGTATTTCAGGTACATATAATTCAGCTATGATAGCAAAAACAGATTTAGAAGAAAAATATCCTGATAGAAAAATCTATATTGTAGATTCACTTACAGCAACAGGTGGATACGGATTATTAGTTAAGAAGTTATCTAAACTTAAAGCAGAAGGTAAGAGTATAGAAGAATGTAATCAGTGGGCGCTTGATAATAGATTAAATATTCAGGCTTGGATATTTACAAGTGATTTAACATATTTAATTAGAGGCGGTAGAGTATCAAAAACATCTGGTACTATTGGAAATCTTTTAAATATATGTCCAATGCTTACTTTTGATAGAGAAGGAAAACTTGATACTAGATATAAAATTCGTGGTAAGAAAAAAGTTATTAAAGCAGTTGTAGATAAGGTTATCGAACAGGCATATGATCATGAAAATTACGCTGATGAAATTTTCATTAACCATGCAGATAATCTTGAAGATGCAAATGCATTAATCGATGCACTTAATGAAAGAATGCCTAATGTAAAGGATAAAATTACACTTAATTGGATTGGAAATTTAATAGGAAGCCATACAGGCCCAGGCCTTATAGGGGTATTCTTCTTTGGAAATAGAGAAGACTAAAAAATAACGAGATGATTTAATCATCTCGTTATTTTTTATATAACTTGTATACTTGTTTTATTCATATAATTCAATTTTGTTGGATTGACAATCATAATGTGGTAAAATTATAAACGTGTGATAGTGTATGTTATCAGAATGTATTATTGTGTAGATGACTTTATAAGTATATATATACACCGAAAACGGTTGAGTGTTTCCTAAATTCTGCGTTCGTCCATGGTATTTTTCTAAACGCTCCGAAAACTCGCAGCTAAAGCTGCTCAAACACGTTCTGCGCGTTTGAAAAATATACCAAACCTCTCTTGAATTTTTAACGGAAAACTCAAATTGTTTTCTTATGTATATATAAACTTATAAAGTCATCAACGTAATTTAATTATCTTCTAATAACATACACTATCAGAATTAGAGAGTTTATAGGAGGAAGGCTATGAATAAGCAGGAAGAGTTAAAGGTTGTTTATGATAAGAATGTGTATGGGATAAATAAGTTGCCATATAACAGTTATTTTAATGTATATAAAAATATGGATGAATTTAAGAAGAAAGATTCATCACTTGTTAAAAGTTTAAATGGAAAGTGGAATGTTAAGTATTATGATGGTAAGGAAGAGCATACTACAGAGATACTTGATGTTACAGAAGAAGTTGTTAGTGTTACAACACCTCAAAAGGAAGGGAAGGTTAATGTACCTTGTAATCTTGAACTTGAAGGTTTTGGGGATATGCAATATGTAAATTCTCAGTATCCTTGGGATGGACATGAAGATGTTAAAATGGGGGAATTTAATTTTTCAGCCAATCCATATTATGAACTTTCAAGAGAATTTTTATGCCCTGAAAAAGTTGATATGAAAAAGCCAGGAGCTGTATTAGGATTTAACAAGGATTATCAGTATATACTTGATTTTGAAGGTGTGGAAGGTCAAACTTTTATCTATATCAATGATCAGTTTGTTGGGTATACAGAGAATTCATTTTCTCCAGCGAAATTTGATATTACTAAATTTATTGGACCTAAAAATAATATCTTAGTTAGAATTTATAAGAGAGGAACTGCTTCATATCTTGAGGATCAGGATTTTTGGAGATTTACAGGTATATTTAGAGATGTAAATTTAATTAAGCTACCTAAGGCTAATATTTTTGATGTTAAGGTAGATTATACACTTTCTGACGATTATAAAAACGCTGATGTCGAAGTGAAACTTACATGGAATGAAGATGTAGTAGTAGAAAGATTTGATGAGTATAATGTTGGTACTGATGTGGAAGTATACAGTGATAGTGTTGACATTGCAGATCTTTCTGAGGTTGAAGATGGTGAAGGTAGCTATACCATGCCAGAATTAGAGGATGATGACAAAGAAGTTAAGTTACAAAAATCAATTAAGGATGTAGCTAAGATTGTTATTGATAAGAAGAAAGAAAAGAAGTTTCATGAGTTTGAATATGCATATATTTTAAATGATGGTTCTCAAAAAGAATATGGTAAAGCTAGTGGTGATTTATTTAACTTTAAAATAGAGAATCCTAAGTTATGGAGTGCAGAGACTCCTTTTGTTTATGCACTTATAATTAAGGTTAAAGGTGAATTTGATTATATAGTTAGTTGCGAATTCGGACTAACTGATTTTGCTATGGTTGATGGCGTTATGAAACTTAATGGAAAGCGTATTATGTTTAAGGGTGTTGATAGGCATGAGTTTAGCGGATATAGTGGAAGAGCTATAACTAAGGAAGATATGGAATGGGATGTTAAGTTTATGAAAAAGAATAACATTAATGCTGTTAGAACATCACATTATCCAAATAGTCCATATTTTTATTCGTTATGTAATAATTATGGTATTTATGTTATTGATGAAGCTAATTTAGAAACTCATGGTTCATGGATGCAGGCTCAAACAATAAATACTGAGCAAAGAATTCCAGGAGATGATATGTCATGGATGTCTTTGGTATTAGACAGAGCTAAGAGTTTGTATGAAAGAGATAAAAATCAGCCATGCGTTCTTATATGGTCATGTGGAAATGAATCAAATGGTGGTAAAGTTATTTTTAATATGTCTGAGTATTTCAGAAAGGTTGATAAAAAACGTTTAGTTCATTATGAAGGAATCTTTCATGATAGAACTTATAATGCTACATCAGATATGGAAAGTCAGATGTATACAAAGCCACAGGATGTTGAAAAATATTTAAATGAAAATCCTGAAAAACCATTTATTAGTTGTGAATATATGCATGCCATGGGTAATTCTCTTGGTGGTATGAAGTTATATACAGATCTTGAAAAGTATGATAAATATCAGGGGGGATTTATTTGGGATTTTATAGATCAAAATATTATCTCTAAAGACGGTAAAGTTTTATTCGGTGGAGATTTTGATGATAGACCATGTGATTATAACTTCTGTGGAGATGGAATAGTATTTGCTGATAGAAGTAGTTCTCCTAAGGTTGTAGAGGTTAAAAAGTTATATCAGAATATTAAGATTACACCTGATGAAGATGGTGTGCTTATTAAGAATGATAATCTTTTTGTTGATTTATCGGATTATTATTTTACACTTGAAATATTGAAGAATGGAATTGAACAGAATTTATATATGCTTGAATCTGTTGGTGAAGGAATTAATGTTAAGCCGCAGTCAGAACAGTATTTTAAGTATGATGCTGTAATTGATTATGAAGTTGATTACGAAGAAATTGTTGAGTGTTTTGATTTTTCTAATGACGAATATGAAAAGCCAGAATCAGATAATGAAGATAAGTCACCATTGAAAGTGGATATCGATAAGGAAAAATATGAATATACATTTAGAGTTAGTGCTCATTTAAAGAATAATACTAAGTGGGCAGAAGCTGGATATGAAGTGGCTTTTGGTGAATATGTATGTGGAAATTATAAGTCAAAAGAAATAAAAACTAAGAAGTTTAAGGTTATTGATGGAGATTATAATATTGGTGTTAAGGGTGAAGGATTTTCATATTTATTCTCTAAACAGACTGGTAGCATTTGCTCTATTAAGAAGAAGGATAAAGAATTTTTAAGATTTTTCCCTAGGCCAACTTATTGGAGAGCCATTACAGATAATGACAGGGGTAATGGGCTTGAATATAAGTCTGGAATTTATAAATTGGCATCTATGACTCAGATCCCAATTGATATGGATGTTGAGGCGAAGGAAGACCGTATAACAATTAATTATACATATAAATTCTGGGCAGTTATGGATGGTGTAAGTACAGCTTCGTATACTGTTTACACAGATGGTACAATAGATGTTAATATGAAGTATTTTGGCCTTCCAAATGGACCAAGTCTTCCTGAGTTTGGATTAGAAATTCCTATTGTTAAGGATATTAAGGACGCTTGGTATTATGGATATGGTCCGGAGGAAAACTATATTGATAGATGTAATGGAGTTAAATTAGGATTATATGATATGGATGTAAATTCGAATTTAACTCAGTATGCAAGACCACAGGAGTGTGCAAATAGAACGGGAGTTAGAAAACTTCAGATTCATAATGATGAGTCGGTTGCATTAACATTTGAGATGATTGATACTCCATTTGAGTTTAGTTTCTTACCAAATTCAACATATGAAATTGACAATGCAATTCATATTCATGAATTACCAAAGAGTGATTGCAATACATTAAAGATTCTTGCTAAGCAAATGGGTGTTGGTGGCGATGATTCTTGGGGTGCACCGGTACATGATGAATTCTTGATTGATGGAAGTGAAAATCTTGAATTTAATTTTAGAATTTACTAATATGTTTCATTAATTCATAGAAAAAACATAATTTACTAATATAATATTTAAAGAACATAGAGATAACTGTTTTTATAAGTTAAGGAGAAGTTTATGGATCTTAATGTGTTAGTAGTTGATGATGAAAGTAGAATGAGAATGCTAGTTAGGGACTTTCTTGTTAAGAAAGGCTATAATGTTATTCAGGCAGCAGATGGAGAGGAAGCAATAGATATATTTTTTACAAGAAATGATATTTCACTGATTATTCTTGATGTTATGATGCCAAAGATGGATGGTTGGGAGACATGTAGGGAGATAAGAAAGTTTTCAAAAGTTCCTATTATTATGCTTACGGCTAAAAGTGAAGAGGCAGATGAATTACTAGGTTTTGAACTTGGGGTAGATGAGTATATTTCAAAACCATTTAGCCCAAAAATTCTAGTTGCAAGAGTGGATGCTATTCTTAGAAGAACTAATAGTCTTGCAGGTGATGACATTATTAAAGCTGGTAAAATCGTTGTTGATAAACAGGCACATATTGTTACAATAGATGGTTCACAGGTTGAATTAAGTTTTAAGGAATTTGAATTATTATCATATTTTATAGCTAACAGTGGAATTGCACTTTCAAGAGAAAAGATTCTTAACAATGTTTGGGATTATGATTATTTTGGAGATGCAAGAACCATTGATACACATGTTAAGAAACTTAGAAGTAAGATGGGTGTATGCGCGAATTATATAAAAACAATTTGGGGCATGGGATATAAATTTGAAGTAGATGGTGAAAATGAATAATGAAACTAAAGTAAGCAAATTAAAATCTATTAGATTTAGAATTTTGGCCATATCAGTGTTTATTATAGTGGTTACAATAGCATTGATTCTTTTAGCAAATAACTTGTTTCTAGAAAAATTCTATATAAAGCAAAAAGAAAAAAGTGTTGTTGATATATATAACAAAATAAAAATGGTATATATTAATCATGATAAGAATTCTGAAGATGATGAGAATAATGAGATTTTTAATGTAAATGATGTATATTTCGTTAATACTCTTTCAGAAGAAGAACAGAACAAAATTGATAATATTTGTGAAAATGGTGGCGTTACTCTTTTAGCAGAGGATGAAAAATCATGTATTGAATATTATTTTGGGCCAGCAGAAATACTAAAGAAACAATTAGATTATAATATTTATAATGTTTCCCTAGATGGGGAATATGTATTAAATTATTTCAAGGATAATAATAGAAATGATGATCATGTGATAGAGTTATATGGTTGCATTAATGAAAAACATTACATGATTATTAGAGTTGCAACACAGAACATTAAGGATAGTGTAGATGTGTTTAACAACTTTTTTATGTATGCAGGTTTAGTTGCAATTTTACTTAGTATCATTTTGATATTTATTGCAACTACTTCATTTACAAAACCAATACTTAAACTCGCCAAGTTATCTGAAAAGATGAGTAATTTGGATTTCTCTACAAAGTATGAGAGTAGAGGAAAAGATGATGAAGTTGATGTACTTGGTAATAGTATGAATAATCTTTCTAATAAATTAGAAATGACTATTTCAGAACTAAAGACAGCTAATGAACAGTTACAAGAAGACATTAAGATTAAAACCGAAGTTGATGAGATGAGAAAGGAATTTATTTCAAATGTTTCTCATGAACTTAAAACACCGATAGCTCTTATCTCAGGATATGCAGAAGGACTTATTGATGGTGTTAATGAAGATCCGGAAAGTCAAAAGGTATATTGTGAAATAATTGCGGATGAAGCCTCAAAGATGAATAAGATGGTTAAAAAACTTCTTACTCTTAATAAAATTGAATTTGGAAAAATTGAGACTTATCCGGATAAATTTGATATAATATCGGTTATATGCGGTATACTTGGAAATACACAGATTATGTTAGAAGAGAATAACATTAGTGTGGTATTTGCTGAGAATAATTCATATATGATTTATGCTGATGAATTTCAGACAGAGGAAGTAATTACCAACTTTATCAGTAATGCAATTAATCATTGTATGGCTAATAGCAATGGCAGAAAGATAATTAAGATTGATGTTATGGATATTGGAGATAAAGTTAAGGTGAATGTTTTTAATACTGGTAATCCAATTCCTGATGAGGAACTTGAAAAGATTTGGATTAAATTCTATAAGGTGGATAAGGCTAGAACAAGGGAGTATGGTGGAAGCGGTATTGGACTTTCAATTGTAAAAGCAATTACAAATTCAATGGGCACTGAGTGTGGCGCTGTTAATGAAAAAGATGGTGTTTCATTCTTTGCAACATTTAATAAACCTAAGGAGAATGACAATGATAGCAATAATTGATTATGATGCAGGTAACATTAAAAGTGTAGAGAAAGCATTTACTTATCTTGGTGAAGAAACTATTTGTACCAGGGATAAAGATGTTTTACTTAATGCAGATAAGGTTGTACTTCCAGGAGTTGGCTCTTTTGGAGATGCAATGGAAAAAATTAATTCATATGGTTTAAAGGATACTATTATTGAAATATGTAATAGCGGAAAACCATTTATTGGAATTTGTCTAGGACTTCAATTATTGTTTGAAGAAAGCGATGAAACTCCAGGAGTTAAAGGTTTAGGAATTCTTAAAGGAAAGATTAAAAGAATACCATCAGATGGTTCTTTAAAGATTCCACAGATAGGTTGGAATTCACTTGAACTTTGTAATGATGGAAGATTGTTTAAGGGTCTAGATAAGGATCCATATGTATACTTTGTTCATTCTTATTATTTAGAAGCAGAGGATGAAAGTATCGTTAAAGCTAAGACTGAATATGGTGTTAGTATTCATGCATCTGTTGAAAAAGGAAATGTATTTGCTTGTCAGTTCCATCCAGAAAAGAGTGGTGAGATAGGACTTAAAATACTTAAGAATTTTATTGAATTATAGATTGGAGAAAGATATGCACACTAAGAGAATTATTCCTTGTTTGGATGTTAATAATAATAGAGTTGTAAAAGGTATTAATTTTGTTAATTTAAGAGATGCAGGAGATCCAGTAGAAGTTGCTAAGGCGTATAATGAAGCTGGGGCAGATGAACTGGTTTTCCTTGATATTACAGCTTCTAGTGATAATAGAAATACTGTTGTTGACATGGTAAGAAGTGTTGCTGAGCAGGTATTTATTCCATTTACAGTTGGTGGCGGAATTAGAAGTGTTGATAATTTTAAAGAGTTACTTCGTGAAGGCGCTGATAAGGTTGCGATTAATTCGGCTGCTATTATGAATCCACAGCTTATTAGTGATGCTGCTGATAAGTTCGGTAGTCAGTGTGTTGTTGTTGCAATTGATGCTAAAAGAAGAGCAGATGGAAGTGGATGGAATATTTTCAAAAACGGTGGAAGAGTTGATATGGGGATAGATGCCATAGAGTGGGCTATGAAAGCTGATAAGCTTGGTGCAGGAGAAATTCTTCTTACAAGTATGGATTGTGATGGAACTAAAAATGGTTTTGACATAGAACTTACAAAGATGGTTTCTGATAATGTTTCAATCCCTGTTATTGCAAGTGGTGGTGCAGGTAATGTTGATCACTTCTATGATGCACTTACAGCTGGCGGCGCAGATGCAGCACTTGCAGCTTCATTATTTCACTATAAAGAACTTGAGATTTCTGAAGTAAAAGAATACTTAAAGGATAAAGGCGTAAGCGTACGAATGGTATAAAGTTATGAGTATAAACGTAAATGATATTTTTCCAGATAACGGATGGAAAAAAGTACTAACAGATGAATTTGAAAAAGACTATTTTAAAGAGTTAATGGCATTTGTTGAAAAAGAATATGAGAGCAGAACTTGTTATCCGGCCATGGAAAACATTTTTAATGCTTTTAGGTTTACGGATATAGATGATGTAAAAGTAGTTATACTTGGACAGGATCCGTATCATAACGTTAATCAAGCTCATGGGCTTAGTTTTTCAGTCCCACAAACTCAGGAAGTTATACCACCATCATTAGTGAATATATATAAAGAAATAGATGATGAGTATAAAACAGGAATACCTAATAATGGATATCTTTTAAAGTGGGCTAAACAAGGCGTTTTATTACTTAATACAGTTTTAACTGTACGTGAACATGAAGCTAATTCCCATAAGAATAAAGGATGGGAAAAGTTTACAGACAGAGTAGTGGAAGAGCTTAATAAGATAGACAGGCCTATTGCATTTATGCTTTGGGGTAATCCGGCACAGAAAAAATGTAAGGCTTTAGATAATGAAAATCATCTTTTATTGACAGCTCCTCATCCAAGTCCATTATCTGCATATAGAGGATTTTTTGGATGTAAACATTTTAAAGCAGCGAATTGTTTCCTTGATGGTAATGGAATTGCAAAGATAGATTGGAAAATTGAAAATATATAATTATATTTCGTTTTCAAATATAGTTAGAAATTAAATAAAGATAATATATAAAAATGATTATGTGTTTTTACATAATCATTTTTATTTTGCTGTTATATGTTTTGGCAATAATGCTAAAAAGGACTTGCATTATTAATCGATTTATGATATAAAAATTATATATGATTTTTGGAAACTATTCCACGCGACATTAAATAGTGTACAAATTTGAATAAAGTTGTACAGCATTTTGATACATTTATATTATTTACTTGTAATTTTTACCAATGAATAATATAATCGAATCGTGGAAAGGCTACAAATGTTACAACTTTGATTTAGGAAAGGATGTACGGGGGTGGTCGACTTTTCAAGGTGAAAATCATAATGGAAACGATATAAAGTGCACGGCGCATTTTATCAATAAACTATTTTTTACTTTAAAAAGGAGATGAAAAATGAAGAAGAAGTATTTAGCATTATTACTATGTGCTAGTATGACAGGCGCATTAGTAGCAGGATGCGGTAATGAAGAAAGCAAGAAGGATGATACAACAAAGCAAGGCGGTGGCGAAACAAAAGGTACAGAGGCAGCTACTATGGATAAGGATAAAGCAGAAGATGCTATTAAGAACCTTATCGATAATACAAAAGGTAAGGTTGAACTCAACTTATGGTGTTCAGAAGTAGAAGCGTATCAGACTACGGTTAAGAGTTTGGTTGATCAGTTTACTCAGGAATATAGTGATGTTGATTTTGATATTAAGATTGGTGCTGTTTCAGAATCACAGGCTAAGGATCGTGTATTAGAAGATGCAGAAGCAGCAGCTGATGTTTTTGTATTTGCTGATGATCAGACACAGGATTTGGTTGCAGCAGGTGCTCTACAGGAAGTAGCAGCAACTTATACTTATAATCCAGCTGAAACTAACTCAGAAGCTACAGTTAGTGCAGCATCAGTTGATGGTAAGCTTTATGCATATCCATTAACAGCTTCTAATGGTTATTTCTTATTCTATAATAGTGAATACCTTACAGAAGAAGATTGTGCTTCTTGGGATACACTTACAGCTAAGGCTAAGGAAAAAGGCAAGAAGGTTGGTATGGATGTAGCTAATGGTTGGTATTTATACGGATTCTTCTCAGGAGCTGGTTGTGAACTTACAAAGAATGAAGATGGTACTAATACATGTACATGGAATGATGAAAAGGGCGTTAAGACAGCAGAAGCAATTAAAGAACTTGCAAAGAACGATTCATTCATTTCAATTAACGATGAAGATGCTATGTCAATGATGCCTGATGGTGATTTAATTGCATATGTTTCTGGTACATGGGATGTTAATACTATTAAGGATGCATATAAAGATGGTTATGCAGCATGTAAACTTCCGACATTTAACTTAGATGGCACACAGACTCAGATGGGTTCATATGCTGGTTATAAGTTTGTTGGTGTAAATTCATATTCAAAGAATACAGGTTGGGCTATGCTTTTAGCTGAGTATTTAACTAACGAAAATAGTCAGAAAGCTATTGCAGATGCGACAGGTGAAGGCCCTGCTAATACAGCAGCAGCAGCTACTATAACATCACCTGCTCTTGAAGCTTTAGTTGCTCAGTCAGAATTCGCTAGTCAGCAGATTGTTGGCGATAAGTTCTGGGATCCAGCAAATGCTCTTGGAGCAGCATTAGTAGAAGGCAAGGAAGATGCAAAGAAACTTGTTGATTCAGCTGTTGAAGGTATTACACAGAAATAAATATAATTAGTTTTAATTATATAAACATAAAAAATAATAGGACGGTCTAAATTGCCTTTATTGCAAGAATAAGAACCGTCCTATAGTTTTTTAAATGTTGTAAATTATTGAGTATTCCACATGTTTTTGACGTATTTTAGAGAGAAAGAGGTTGAAGTATGAAGAGTTTTTTAGAAAAAGTCAAGAAATATTTCACTGATTTTGGAACAGCGGTAGTAAAAGGAAATATCTGGACAAAACTGTCTCTTATTATCATTGGTATGGGTTATATCGGTAATGGACAGATAGTAAAAGGTATTCTTTTTTCATTAGCGCAGTTAGGTGTATTTGCATTTGTTGGTAAGTTTTGTGCTCCATACATGGCTAAATTATCAACACTTGGTACGGTTCAAAGAAAGGAAGTATTTGATCCCCTAACATTTTCTAAAACAGTGAATAAATATGACAACTCATTATTAATTTTATTATATGGTGTTGTTGGAATTGTTATTATTTTTGCGTTTATTTTATTTTATATTCACAATATGAAGGCTGTATATAAAATTCAATTAGCAAGAAAGAATAGAGAGCATATTAATACATTTGCTGAAGATGTAAAATCACTTTTTAATAATAAATTTTATATTACACTTTTAGCACTTCCATCTTTGGGAGTTGTATTGTTCTGTATTATTCCAATTATTTTTATGGCAGCTATTGCCTTTACAAATTATGATAAAGGTCATATGCCACCAGATAAATTATTTACATGGGTTGGATTTAAGAATTTCGTAGATTTATTTACAACATCAAGTACAATAACATTTGGTTATGCTTTTGTAAGAATATTAGCATGGACTATTATATGGGCTGTTCTTGCTACAATTACAACATTTATAGGTGGTGTATTACTTGCGATGTTTATAAATCATCATGATACACGTTGCAAGAAATTGTGGCGTTCATTGTTTGTAATAACTATTGCTATTCCACAGTTTGTAACATTACTTCTTGTAAGTAAGATGTTTGCAGATAATGGTATTATGAATACATTCTGTAAAAATGTTGGTATTTTGTCTTTATTTAAAAATATGGGACTTTTGTCATCATCTGCAAAGTTTATACCATTTTTAAGCAAACCGGGTTGGGCACATGTAAGTATCATTCTTATAAATATTTGGGTTGGTGTTCCATACCTTATGCTTACAGCAACAGGTATTCTTCTTAACATTCCAAGTGATCAGCTTGAGAGTGCTAAGATTGATGGTGCTTCCAATTTCCAAATATTCTGGAAAATTACAATGCCATATATTTTATTTGTTATGGGACCAAGTCTTGTAACATCAGTTATTGCAAATATTAATAACTTTAACGTAATATATCTTTTAACAAATACATATAAGACAACTAATATGAGTTTTGCAAATTCTAATGCAAAAGAAGTTGACCTTCTTATAACATGGTTGTTCTCATTAACAAATGATTATAACAATTATAAGATGGCAGCGGTTATTGGATTTATTACTTTCATTATTTCAGCAACTCTTACACTTTTGACTTATTCACGTATGATTAAGGGCGATAAAGAGGAGGTGTTCCAGTAATGAGAAAGAATAGAAGAAGAAATACAATAATTAGACATATAGTTTTAACATTACTTGCACTTTTATGGTTAGTTCCTATTATTTGGCTTGTTGTAACATCCTTTAGTGCTTACGATGGAGTTAGATATTCAAAGTTCTTCCCAGAGAAGTGGTCTCTTAGACAGTATAACAGATTATTCTTTAAGCCAGATTCAGCAGCAAATTATCCTGCATGGTTTAAGAATTCATTAATTATTGGTGTATTCTGTTGTATTATTTCAAGTGTATTTGTATTAATGGTTTCATATGCATTTAGTTGTATGAGATTTAAAGCTAGAAAGTCACTTATGAGCTTTTCAATTATTCTTGGAATGTTCCCAGGTGTTCTTTCAATGATAGCAATTTATTTTGTTATGAAGATGGTTGGACTTACAAATTCAAAACTTGGACTTATTTTAGTTTATTCCGGTGGTTCTGGACTGGGATTCCTTATATGTAAAGGTTTCTTTGATACAATTCCAGCATCACTACGTGAAGCAGCTAAAATTGAAGGAGCATCAGAGTTTAAGGTATTTACAAGAATAGTAATTCCTTTATCAAAACCTATGATTGTATATACAGTCATTAATGCATTCCTTACTCCTTGGATGGATTTTGTAATGGCTAGACTTATGATTAGATCAAGAGCACCTCAGGATTGGACAGTTGCAGTAGGACTTTTCAATATCTTACAGAAATCACTTATTGGTCAGTACTTCTCAGTATTCTGTGCCGGTGGTGTAATAGTAGCAGTTCCAATTTCAATCTTATTCCTCATTATGCAGAAATTCTACGTTGAAGGAATTACAGGTGGCGCAGTAAAAGGTTAAAATAGAATATATATATATGATTAACTCCCCGCATATGGTATGTGGGGAGTTTTTTTGAAAGAATTTATAGGCTGTTATATAGAGAATGAGATATTTATATACCACACATACCTGGTGATTGTTTCCGAAATTTTGCACGTCGTTTTTGGTATTTTTCTATAAGCTCCGAAATGCGTCGACCATCTCTGATAAATCAGAGTGGTCTCCCTTCTGCGCTTATGAAAAATAGCCCAAATTCCGCTTAAATTTTATTCGGAAAAATCAAACGGTATGTTTAGGTATATAAAATATCTCATTCTCTATTTCATAGTTTATTTATTTGCTTTCAAAAAACTCCTCACATTTAATTTGTGAGGAGTTAATCATATATTTATAGTATATTGTTATTTACTGCGCCTTTTTGCGTTTTTGTAAATTTTTGTTAGCTGTTGTAAGCATAAGCTTGATACGGTTTAACTGGTTAACTTCTGATGCACCTGGGTCATAGTCGACTGCTATGATGTTTGCATCTGGTCTGTTTGCACGAAGTTTTTTGATTACACCCTTACCAACGATGTGGTTTGGAAGACAACCAAATGGCTGTGTACAAACGATGTTTGGAACCCCTTCTTCAAGAAGTTCTAACATTTCACCTGTTAAGAACCAACCTTCGCCAGTTTGATTACCAACTGAAACAATTGGTGAAGCAGCATCTGCAAGTTCGTTAATGTATGATGGAGGAGTAAAGTGTTTACTCTTCTTAAATTCACGTCTTGCAACCTTTCTCATATGCTCAATGAAATTAATTGCTACATCGCACTTCATAGCTGTTGAACGCTTAAATCCTAAGAAATCAGCTTTGAAATGTGAATTGTAGAAGCAGTATAAGAAGAAGTCTGAAAGGTCAGGCATAACTGCTTCAGCACCTTCTTTTTCAAGAAGGTCAACTAAATTATTGTTAGCATCTGGTGAGAACTTAACTAAGATTTCTCCTACGATACCAACTCTTGGTTTAACTTCATCTGTAATTGGTAATTCATCAAATTCTTTTATGATGTTACGTATATTACGTTTAAATTCAGCTTGATTGAATCCTTTCTTTTGAATTGATTCAATACATATCTTTTTCCATTTTTCGTGGAGTGCATTAGCAGAGCCTTTTTCTAATTCGTATGGACGCATGCGGTATAAAACTCTCATGAATACATCACCGTATACGAGTGCTTGCATACACTTCATAAGCATGGTTGGATTAAATGTAAATCCTTCATTTTTTTCAATGCCACTAGCTGAAAGTGAAATAACAGGAATGTGGCCCATGTTAGCATTTGCAAGTGCACGACGGATAAAACCAATATAGTTAGATGCTCTACATCCGCCACCAGTCTGGGTTATTACTACAGCAGTTTTATTTAAGTCATATTTGCCTGATTGTAGTGCTTCCATAATCTGACCTACAACGATAAGAGAAGGGTAGCATGCATCATTATTAACATATTTAAGACCAGAATCAACTGCAGCCTTTGCATCACCATTTCCTAGTATTTCCATGTTATAACCTGACATTATAACAGCAGGTTGTAAAATATCAAAGTGAATTGGACTCATTTGAGGACAGAGAATAGTATAACCTTCATCCTTCATGGCCTTTGTAAATTCTACCTTTTCAATACTTGATGGTACGATTGTTCTATTTAAATCTTTTTTACGTTTTTCACGTACTTTTAATGCTGAGAGAAGAGAACGAACTCTTATTCTTGCAGCACCTAAGTTATTAACTTCATCAATTTTAAGAACTGTATAAATTTTACCTGAGTTTGATAAAATATCACTTACACAGTCTGTAGTAACAGCATCAAGACCACATCCAAATGAGTTAAGCTGAATTAAATCAAGATCATTTCTTGTTTTAACATAGTTAGCTGCTTTGTATAGTCTTGAATGATACATCCACTGATCCATAACGATAAGAGGTCTTTCAACTTTACCAAGATGTGAAATACTATCTTCAGTTAAAACGGCAACACCGTAAGAATTAACAAGTTCTGGAATGCCGTGATTAATTTCAGGGTCGCAGTGATATGGACGACCAGCAATTACAATACCACGAACCTTTTCTTTTTCCATATATGCAAGAGTTTTTTCACCTTCATCCATCATGGCTTTTCTTGATGCCATAAGGTTAGCCCAACCTGCTTTTGCGGCTGCTTTTACTTCTGATGCAGGAATGCCTAACTCTTTTTTGAATATTTTAACAAGTCTTTGTGTTGCAATCTTTTCATTAGTAAGAGACATAAATGGATTCATAAAGTTGATTGAATCATCTTCAAGTTCCTCCATATTGTTCTTAATGTTTTCAGCGTAAGAAGTAACGATAGGGCAGTTGTAGTGGTTATTAGCATCAGGAGTTTCATTTCTTTCATATGGAATACATGGATAGAAAATAAACTTTATACCCTGTTTAATAAGCCAGTTAACATGTCCATGTGCAATCTTAGCTGGATAACACTCTGATTCACTTGGGATTGATTCAATACCAAGTTCATATATCTTTCTACTTGATTCTGGTGAAACTATAACTCTATATCCTAAAGTTTTAAAGAATTCAGCCCAGAATGGAATATCCTCATACATATTAAGAACACGAGGAATACCAACAACACCACGTGGTGCTTCATCAAGTGAAAGTGGCTCGAAACCAAATAATAGTTTATTCTTGAATTCGAAAAGGTTAGGAATGTTCTTTTTATTCTTTTCCTTTCCAAGTCCCTTTTCGCAACGGTTACCAGAAATAAAACTTCTACCGCCTGTAAAACGATTAATTGTAAGAAGACAACTATTTGTACAACCTTTACAATGAGTCATTGAAGTAGTGTATTTAAGGTTTTCAATCTGCTCAATTGTAAGCATAGTAGAAGTCATGCCTTCTTCATACTTTTCACGTGCAACTAACGCTGCACCAAATGCTCCCATGATACCAGCAATATCAGGTCTTACAGCTTCACGTCCAGAAATCTTTTCAAAACTTCTAAGAACGGCATCATTGTAGAATGTACCACCCTGAACAACGATACGTTTACCTAAAGTCTTAGGATCTGTAAGCTTAATAACCTTATAAAGAGCATTTTTTATAACTGAGTAAGCAAGACCTGAAGAAATATCAGCAACAGTAGCACCTTCCTTCTGAGCCTGCTTAACGTTTGAATTCATAAATACTGTACATCTTGTACCTAAGTCAATAGGATTCTTTGCATATAATGCTTCTTTGGCAAAATCTGCAACTGAATAATTAAGAGACTTAGCAAATGTTTCAATAAATGAACCACAACCTGAAGAACAAGCTTCGTTAAGCTGAACGCTGTCGACGGTTTGATCCTTAATGCGGATGCACTTCATATCCTGTCCACCGATATCTAAGATACAATCAACTTCAGGATCAAAGAATGCAGCTGCATAGTAATGTGAAACTGTTTCAACTTCACCTTCATCAAGCATAAGAGCAGCTTTAATTAAAGCTTCACCATAACCTGTTGAACAAGAATATACAATTTTAGCTTCCTTAGGAAGAAGAGAATATATTTCCTTGATGGACTTAATTGATGTTGTAAGTGGACTACCATTATTATTGCTGTAGAATGAATAGAGTAGTGAACCATCTTCGCCAACAAGAGCAACTTTAGTTGTTGTTGAACCAGCATCAATTCCTAAGAAACAGTTTCCTTTATATGTTTTTAAATCACCCTTTTTAACAGAGTGTCTTTCATGTCTTTTTGTAAATTCTTCATAAGCCTTTTCATCTTCAAATAAAGGCTCCATTCTCTTGATTTCAACTTCAAGTTGAACACCATTTTTAAGTGTGTTTAATAATTTATCAATTTCAAATACACATTCTTCGTTTCTGTTAAGAGCAGCACCACTTGCAGCAAATAAATGTGAATGTGTAGGGGCGATAATATGCTCATCTGTTAAGTGTAATGTTCTAATAAATGCATTTCTAAGTTCAGGAAGAAAGTGAAGTGGTCCTCCTAAGAATGCAACATTACCTCTGATTGGCTTACCACATGCAAGACCGCTAATAGTCTGATTTACAACAGCCTGGAATATTGAGGCAGCTAAATCTTCCTTAGTAGCACCTTCGTTGATTAAAGGTTGAATGTCAGTTTTAGCAAATACACCGCATCTTGCAGCGATAGGATATATTTCATTATAGTTTTTTGCATATTCATTAAGACCTGATGCATCTGTTTGTAAAAGAGATGCCATCTGATCAATAAATGAACCTGTACCACCAGCACAGATACCATTCATACGCTGTTCAATACCATTATTAAAGTAAATGATTTTAGCATCTTCACCACCAAGTTCGATTGCTACATCACAGTGTGGAGCATAATCTTCTAGTGCAGTAGCAACAGCTACAACCTCTTGGATAAATGGGATTTTTAGATGCTTTGAAAGCGATAATCCACCAGAACCAGTAATCATAGGAGAAAGTTTGATGTCTCCTAATTCTTGTTTTGCTTCTTCAATTAAAATAGCAAGAGTTCCCTGGATATCAGCAAAATGTCTTTTATAGTCAGAAAATACAATTTCGTTCTGCTCGTTAAGAATTGCAATTTTAACTGTTGTTGATCCGATATCAATTCCTAAAGGATAAACATATTCGTTATTATTTAAAGCCATTTTTATCACCTTTCTTTAAAGCTAATAACTATAATCTAAAATTATAATAATTAATTAAATTTCTTTAATAATTTTTCTAAACACAATCCACTATATTATAGTACAAAATAATATATAATTCAATTGCTATTTACGTGAGTGTTTCTAAGGAATAAAAATTATTATGTTCCCTGATTTTTTGTTAAAATATGACCTTGTTTTGTTACTAAAAAAATATTATATTTGTTGATGATATGGGGAATTGGTGTTAAAATATAATTGGAAAGATTTATGGAGGTAGAGATGAAATTTTTAAACAAGCTAGAAAGAAAGTACGGGAAGTATGCTATTGATAATATTACTTTATTATTGATATTAGGATATGTAATTGGATATGTTATTCAAAAGATTAATATTGATATGTTTTATATGCTTACATTAAATCCATATTACATTATGAAGGGGCAGATTTGGAGAATTGTTTCATGGGTTTTAGTTCCACCTTCGGAACTTGGTTTTTTTACAATTATTATGTTGTTCTTTTATTATTCAATTGGAAGAACGTTAGAACAGACATGGGGTAAATTTAAATATAATATATTTATAATAAGCGGTATTATTTTTACTGTAGTAAGTGCTATGGTTGCTTATTTTATATTACCATCAAGTGTTTATGAAGTGTATAAAATACCGGCTGCTTTTACAGGTGAAGTATTTAATTTTGTTAAGGGATATATAATATCTGCATTTGTTAGTACATATTATATTAATTTATCTATTTTCTTATTATTTGCTGCTTTATATCCTGATATGCAAGTTATGCTATATTTTATTATTCCGATTAAGATTAAGTGGTTAGCTTATCTTGATTTAGCCTTAATGGCTTATGAAATTTATCAATATGGTTTCGTATGTGGTGTAATTGTTTTTGCATCATTGCTAAACTTTTTAATATTCTTTGTATTAATTTTGCAGGCGAAGGGTAATACACCTGCTAATGCAAGGAGAAAACGTGATTATCAGAAGAAGGTATATAGTGCAAAAAGTGTATATGAAGGTGGGGCAAGACATAAATGTGCAATTTGTGGAAGAACGGAACTTGATAATCCAAATTTGACATTTAGATATTGCAGTAAGTGTACTGGTAGTAAGGAGTATTGTGAAGATCATCTTTTTACACATGAGCATAAGTAGTTAAAAATTGTGGGGTAGGTATATGGTTAGAAGGGTCGCTAAAAGGTTGAAGCAAATAAACGATAAGAGAATAATTATTGTTATCTTAATGCAATTAGTTATAATTTTAAGTTTTATATTTCTCGGTTCTACTGATAGGGATAGATTAAATACTTCTAGAATTTTTAGTATTGCTTTTGATATAGCTGGTATGCTTGTAGGCGAGGTAATCTTAATTTGTAGTATTATTGATGATGCAAAACATACACATGAAGATTTGGTGTTTTTTACATCGATTTTGGTTGTTACATTTGTTTTATTATTTTTGGATGAGGCAGCATGGCTGGTTGATGGAGTTGAAAATTATAGAACATGTGGCATTGTAATAAATACGTGTTACTATGCATTGGGGCAGTTCTTGGCTTTGATCTTTTGGAATTATGTTATAAGTGTTGTTGGAGGGCAAAGACCAAGGTTATTAATAATATCAAAGATTTTAAACGTTGCATTTGCTATTGAGGTATTATCTATAATCTTGAATGCTAAATTTGGATATTATTTTTCTGTCAATGAATATGGTTTTTATCACAGAGAATCGTTTAACTTTATAGCATATATGTATGCACATATAGTTTTGTTTATTAGCTTTTTGGTAATAATTAGAAATAAAAGTTTATTAGATTTTCACCAGTTTGTTGCTATGATGGTGTATGTAATATTGCCATTTGTAGTTAGTATAATAATGATATTCCTTTATGAATTTTCGGTTTTGTATGCATCTGTTATGCTTGCAACATTAGTAATGTATTGCATGCTTAATGTTTCAAGAAGTAAGGCAACGGCAAGGGCAGAATATGATTTGCATTTAGCAGCGAAAATTCAAAGTGATGCATTACCTAAGGAGTTTCCAGCATTTCCAAATAGAAATGAATTTGATTTATTTGCTTGTATGATTCCAGCCAGAGATATTGGTGGAGATTTTTATGATTTTTTTATGATTGATGATGATAGATTAGCTCTTGTAATTGCGGATGTATCTGGAAAAGGCATGCCAGCTGCACTTTTTATGATGGCTGCTAAAAATCTTATTAAGAGTGTTTGCAGAATTAGAAGAGATACACCTGCACAAATTCTTGAAACGGTTAATAGACAGTTATGTGATGGTAATGAGGAATCGTTCTTTATAACTGTATGGTTTGGAATTTTAACAATATCTTCAGGTGAATTGCAATATGCAAATGCTGGTCATGAACATCCAGCTATTTGTAGAAAGGGTGCAAGTTATAATTTAAAAAAGGAAAAGCACTCATTGCCACTTGCTGTTGATAAGGATACAATGTTTTACAATGAAAGCATTAGACTTAATAAAGGCGATAAGATTTACCTTTATACAGATGGTGTTACTGATTCAAGAAATGAAAATGGTGTATTATTTGGAGAGAAAAGATTATTAGAAGCATTGAATAGAGAAACGAATATTGTGGTTAATAAAGTAGTTGGAAACGTGTTAGATCAGATAAATGGCTTTATTAATAATGCTATTCAGCATGATGATATTACAATGTTAATACTTCAATATAATGGTAGTTTTAGTATTAATAAATTCGAAGCAGATAATGTTACTTCTTTGAAAATAGAAGCAACAAGAGAAAATTGGGAATTAGTTATGAATTTAATTAAGGACAGACTTACATTTTATGATTGTCCTAAGGGAATAGCTAATCAGATATACATTGCTGCTGAAGAAATCTATGTTAATATTGCAAGTTATGCATATCCAGATAGGGATGGAATGGCTGTAATAATTACGGATTATGATGAAGAAACAAAGGAATTCTCAATAAGGTTTGTCGATGCAGGAATTAAGTATAATCCGTTAAAGAAAGAGGATCCTAATACGGACCTAACTGCTAAACAAAGACGAATTGGCGGACTTGGAATCTTTATGGTTAAAAAGATTATGGATTCAGTTTCTTATGAACATAAAGGTGGTAACAATATATTCGTTATGAAGAAGAATATAAAAGAATGATAATTATGATAATGAACATTTATTTCTATGATTAAAATATAAATAATTACATAAAAATAGATAGTTTCAGAATCATAAATTATTATAAAAAAATACACAAAAAGGTTGTTAAAAGTGAAAAAAATATGTTATAATTTAACTAATAAAATATTTGCTTAAATAGCAAGGTTTATTGGGTGAATTGAAAAATTTTAAGAAAGGAATATGAAGGTAGTTCCTTTTGTAGGAAGTATTTTCATGGGGAAGTATTATGAGCTGCAATGCAAAAATAATTAATGATGAATTGGTGGTTGAAGTTAATGAAAATATCGATACAAGCAGTGTTGATAGAATTGGAGAAGAGATTATTGCAATCGTAGATGAGCATCAGAAAGATAATCTTACTCTTGATGTTAAGAATATGGAATACATTTCAAGTGCAGGTCTTCGTCTTTTGATTCGTATCAAGAAGGGTGGCGTAAGTCTTAAGATTATTAACTCTTCAAAAGATGTATATGATATTTTCCACATTACAGGTTTTACAGATATGTTTGATATTGAAAAACCTGATTATGGTACAGAATAAAGATACAGATTCATTGATTGTGAATAATTCATATAAAAGACCTCCACTATTATGGAGGTCTTTTATATTGTTTAATGAGTATGGAGTCTGATTTGGAATTTAAATATAACTTGTACAAACTATACAAGTTGTATTTAAACTTGTATTAAAAATGGATAAATAGGGGTTCTTTTTGTGCATTGAAAGGGTATTCAATTGACAAGTTTTTAGGCTTTTGTTAGACTTGTTTTAACAAGATAAATAAGTAAAAAGTGGATGTAAGAGAAAGAGGTAATTCAATGAAGAAAAAGTTTTTAGGTTTGACAATGGCATTTGTACTTGCTGGCAGTTTGACAGGTTGTGGTGGAAGAGGATCAGCAAAACAGGCTATCAGTACTGAAGGTGGAGATACAGGCAATTGTAAATTGACAATTTGGGAGTCAGCAGAGGGCCCTGATGAATTTATCAAAAAAGCCGGAGAGGAATTTACAAAGGCGAATCCAAATATTCAGGTTGAATTTGTTAACGTTGAACTTGGTGATGCTACAACGCAGATTGCGCTTGATGGACCAGCCGGTGTGGGACCAGACTTATTTGCAGCACCTCATGATAAAGTAGGTGTTTTAGCAACAGCTGGACATGTTAAGGAAGTTACACTTAGTGATGAAGCTAAGGGTAAAATTTTACAGACATGTATAGATGGACTTACATATGATGATAAACTATATGGTTATCCAGTGTCGGTAGAAACGTATGCTTTATTCTATAATAAAAACATGATTAAGGATGAAGAGGTTCCAAAATCATGGAATGATTTGATTAAGTACGGTAAAGAATTTTCTAAGAAAGCTGAAAACAAAGGTAAATATCCAATAGTATTTCCAGCAGGTACTGGTTATTATGATGTAATGTTTTCAACATATGGTGGAAACAGACCATTTGGTGCGGACGGACTTAAAACAGATGGTACTGATTTAACTACAGAGAACGGACTTAAAGGCATTGCGCAGTTACAGGATGTTAAGAAAGAAATCTTAAATGTTCCTGCTGCAGATCTTGCAACATCAACAGTAAAATCATTATTTACAAATGGTGACGCTGCAATGTTCATATCAGGTCTTTGGGATGCTAATGCATTTAAGGATGCAGGACTTGAAGTTGGAGCTACAACACTTCCAAGTGTTTTAGATGAGACAACTCCTGCAGTATCATTTAATGGTACAAGAGCTATGTTTGTTTCAGCATATTCTAAACATCAGGAAGAGGCTAAGAAATTCGCTGAATTCTTACTTTCAGATGAAATGCAGAAACTTCGTTATGAAATAACTGGTACTTTACCAGCTACAAACATCGAAGTAGATGGTGATTATGTAAGTGCATTTAAGAATCAGTTAGAATATTCGTATCCTATGTTTAAAAATGTTGATGCTGATGCTTATTGGGCATCATATAATTCAGCTGTTTCTAATATCTGGGATGGTAAAAAACCAGAAGAAGAATTTGAGGCGCTTGAAGCAGCTATAAAAAAGTAAAGAATTAATTATATGGTACGGCTTGCCGTACCATATATCATATAAGGGAATATTTAGAATGTTATTATGAGTTTATAATACTTCTAAAAAAGAGAAAGAGAGGAAGGTGAAGGGTTTGTTAAAAACAAATGGTAAAGATAAAACCAAAGTTTTAATTTTTTCACTTTTGTTTATGGGACTTGCTCATCTTTGTTTATTAAAAAGAAGGGGTAAGGGACTTGCACTTGCATTCATTGAAATAATGTTTTTGATGTTTACCGTTGTGACAACGTTAGTTGGTAGTGGACCATCCATTTACTATGCAATTATGGATATGACAAATTATGGTGTTGGAGCTGATGGAGTGGTCTATAATGCTCAGGCTCATAATTTTATCTTGATTGAAGGTGTTATGGCCATGGTTATTACATTTTTATTCTTAGTTGTATATGGATTCTCAGTTAGAGATGCTCTTAATACATATAAGAAGTATTGTATTTCCAAGAAATTTGAGGGAAATAAGACTGCTTCAAGAACAATCGATGAATCATTCCCTATTTTTGCATTAGCACCAGCAGTTGTTTTGGTATTGTTTTTTGTTATTATTCCATTGGTATTTGCTGCCGTTGTTGCATTTACAGATTACACAACGGTTAATCAAAATTTTAAATGGGTTGGATTTGAAAACTTCAAATATATCTTTGGAGGAAATGCAGTTTGGTCATCAGCACTTGGTAGTGTTGTTGCATGGACTTTGGTTTGGGCTATTTTGGCAACATTTACTTGTTATTTTGGTGGTCTTATTGTTGCTGTTTTATTATCTGATAATAAAATTAAAATGGCTCCTTACTTTAGAACTATATTTATTCTTCCATATGCAATTCCAGCAATTGTCAGTATGAGAGTTTGGTTTTCTCTTTTAAATGGAACATCAGGTGGTATTGTAAATAGAACACTTATGGATTTGCATTTAATATCTAAGCCGGTTTCATTCTTTAGTAGTGTGGCAATGGCTAGATTTTTATGTATATTAATTAATCTATGGGCAGGCTTCCCATATTTTATGCTTTTGTCGATGGGAACCATGACATCTATATCTGGGGATGTGTTAGAGGCAGCTAAAATTGATGGAGCTTCTAAGTTCCAGATTTTTAAATCAATCACATTGCCTTTAGTTTTATATCAAACAGCACCACTTATAATTATGTCATTTGTTCATAATATTAATAACTTTGGAGCTATATATTATTTAACAGGCGGTGCACCTAATACAAAGATGTCTACATCGACATTCGCTCAGGGTACTGATATTGTTGTCACATGGATTTATAAGTTAACAGTAGATCAGGGACAGTATAGATATGCATCAGTTCTTGCAATTATGGTATTTATGGTTTTATGTCCTGTTGCAGTATGGAACTTCAGAAGAACGAAGTCATTTAAGGAGGGTGAGTTATAATGGGAGTAAATAAAACAGACTTCATGCGTGAACACCAGTCCGAAATGGCTAAGATTGGTATTGAAGTTAAACAGATTAGAAGAAAAAGAAATTTTTGGAGATCTTTTAGTAATTTTATAATTTACGTTGTACTTATATTGATTTCAATTGCGGTTATATATCCACTTATATATACAGTTGCTGGCGCTTTTTCGCCAGGTGAAGATATAGGAAGCATAACTGTAATTCCTTTTAAAAAGGGATTTACGCTTGATCATTTTAGAGAGTTATTTAAGAATACTGAATATGGATTATGGTTTAAAAATAGTTTTATTATAGCAGCTTGTACCTCTATATTCACTGTTGTTACAACAACACTTTCAGCTTATGTGTTTTCAAGATTTAGGTTTGCTGCTAAAAAACCTCTTCTTATGTCATTTATGGTATTAGAAACATTTCCTTCATTCTTAGGTATGATTGCTTTATATGTTATCGTTCTTAAGATGGGTGGATATAATGAACTTTGGGGACTTATCCTTATATATGTAGCAGCAAATATTCCATACAACACATGGATGATTAAGAGTTATATCGATACAGTTCCTTTAAGTCTCGATGAAGCGGCTAAAATTGATGGTGCTAGTAATATAAGAATATTCAGACAGGTTGTATTTCCACTTGCAAAACCAATGGTAATATTTCTTGGTATTACAAGTTTTACAGCTCCATGGATGGATTTTATATTCCCTAAGTTTTTGCTTAGAACACCGGATAAGATGACAGTTGCAATTGGTCTCTATAATATGATTTCGGATAAGAAAGATCAGTTTACTCTATTCGCTGCGGGATCGCTTATAGTAGCAATTCCGTTCATGATATTCTTCATGATGACACAGCGTATGATGATAACATCACTTGCTGGTGCAGCAGTTAAGGAATGAGAAAAAACGTATTTTACAGATGGTCTATACATTGAAAAATGTATAGACCATTTTTGACATTAAATTATAAAAGTTATATAATTAGAAACTAAGATAGAGACTTGAATTTTAACAATGATTAGGAGAATGATATGAGTAAACGAAAAGTTTTAACGATCATTGAATATATAGTATTATCATCGCTGGTAATTTCAATTGTACCTGTTAACATGTTTGTTTTTCAAATGCCTAAATGGGTTACAATTATTGCTTGTATAATTTTGTTATCAGCTTATTTTAGAATGATATTTTCTGTAGCTAAAAAGAAAAAAGGAAGAATAGTAGTTAGTATCTTTTTTGTGTTAACTATTGGATTTTCGATATATGGTAGTTTCTTTAATCCATATTGGAATAGTTGGAATTTTAAAAAGAATCCGAAGGCAATAGAAATAGCTTTGGATAATAAGATAAGCAGTAAGAAAGCTATGGCAGATTTAGAAGAAGCTATATCGTATCTTAAGAGTGTTCATCCGTTATGTGAGAATGGATTACCTGAAAAGACAGAAGTAAAGTATAAGAATGCTAAAAGTTTTATTAAGAATAGTAAGACAGTTTCACTAGCTGATTTGGATAGAAAGATTGAAAATATATATTCAACTTTAGCTGATTCTAATACAAGTGTTAGATTTTCAAGTGAAGATATTCATTATCTAAAACAGATGAAAAAACTAAAGGAAAAAGCTGGAGAATTAGTTAAGGTAAATGATGTAGATATTAAGGATATCCTTAAGAGTTCGGCGCAGTTATATAGTTTTGAATTAGATGGTTGGCATAAGGTCTTATTAACAAGAGATTTATATACGTTAGAAGGATTAAAATATAATAAGATATATCCGATGGTTAATAAGAAAAAATCTGAAAATATCTATAAGTATACATTTAAAACAAATGATGGAAGTACAAAGGATTATACATATAAGATTAGTGATTATATAACTAGTGATGCATATAAGATGTATAATAAGCCTACAAAGGAAGATAAAATAAACAGTTTATACACTATTGATAAAGAAAAGAGCCTTGCAATTCTTACTCTTAAGTCTTGTAAGGATGATGAAGAATATAAACAGGTGTTAAATGAAATGTTCACAAAGATTAAGGAGGAGAAGATCTTTAATCTTGCAATTGATTTAAGAAGTAATAGTGGTGGCGATTTATCTGTTATTGATGAATTTATGAAGTATTTGTACATTGATACATGGAAAACAGAAACTAATGTATTAAGACTTGGCATCGTAAATATTGAATCGAATGAAAACATTGTTACTAATGAAAAATATGAAGGATTTGATTTTGATGGCGAGATTTATGTTTTAATGGATATTGAAACTAGAGGAGCAGCAATGTTGTTCTCTGAATATATCCTTGATAACAAAATTGGCACATTAATAGGCGAAAGACCTGGTAACCCAGCAAATCGTTACGGTGAAGCAGTATCACATACACTTAAAAATTCAAAGTTGTCTGTAAAAGTATCATCAAAGGCTTTTACCAGAGCAGATTCTACTAATCCAAGTGATTATGTTGATCCTAACATAAGTTGTGTTGGATATGAGGCGATGGATAAATTATATGATCAGGTATATACTTTGCAGGAACTTCCAAGCCAAACGGAGGAAGCAAGTGAAATTAGTGCTGATGAAGAGTAATTGTTTTTATGAAAGAGTATTACAGTTGTAATGCTCTTTTATTGAAAAAGGGTGATGTTATGAGCGAAGATAAGAAGAGTATTTTAGTTGGTATCGGTTTGATTGTGATATCAATTATTATTGTTGTATCATTTACAGTTTTATTTGGTGAAAAGAATGATGATAAATCTGATGTGGTTCTCTCAGATTCTGATATAGAGACAATTGATGGATTTAATCGTAGTGTGGTTGAATTAATAGAAAAACAGAATGACTATAAAACGACCATGGATATATATGATTATGATAATAAAATTAAAGAAGTTATTAATATGCATGACAAACTTACAGCTGAACAAAAAGCAGAGATTGATGGTGATAAATATAATTTGTTAATGTCGATTCATAATATGTTGGGGATTAAACTATCAACTGTGAGATTGCAACAGGCTTATATAGATTCGTTGAATGCTATAGTTGAGATTTTTGATGAAAGTATGGCGGATAATGAATACGTAAAAAAGGCTGAGAATATAGCAAATTTATATGATTTGTTAAAAAATGATTCTAAGGAGATGTTATTAGACAAAGATAAGACTCAGAGGATAGTTACAAAATATAAAGAATTAAAGAGTAAGGAAGAACAGACTGAAATATCAAAAAAAGGTAAAAAGAAAGATAAAGTTGAAGAAAAGACTACTAGAAAGAAAGTAAAGGAAACTAGCGAAAGTACTACGAGAAAACAGAGAAATGTAGAGCCTGATGATTATGATAATGGAGAAGATTTTGCAGATGATGCATGGGGTGATGATTATGATGATTGGGATGATGCATATGAAGATTGGGAAGATGAAGGCTGGTAGACTTGTGATAAATAATAGTTATAATAATTAATGTGGTTTTATATTTTAGGAACTTGCGCATGCAAGTTCCTTTATTGTATAATAAATGCTATCAGAATATATGTAATAAAATATTTTCATATACAAATTAAAGAAAGGACGGAAGAAAAATGGAAAAAGTATTAGAATTTTTAAAACAGGCAGGAACATATTATTTAGCAACAATTGATGGCGATAAGCCAAGAGTTAGACCATTTGGTACAATTAATGAGTTTGAAGGAAAACTATATATTCAGACTGGAAAAGTAAAAAATGTTTCAAAACAGATTCATGCAAATCCAAATTTTGAAATTTCAGCATTCTTAAATGGTGATTGGATTAGAGTTAGTGGAAAGTTAGTAGAAGATCCTAGAGTTGAAGCTAAGGTTGCTATGCTTGATGCATATCCAGATTTAAAAGCTATGTATTCAGCAGAGGATGATAATACAGAAGTATTTTACATGACAGATGTAACAGCTACATTTGCTTCATTTACAAAGGCTCCAGAAGTAATTAACTTCTAATTGGATATTAATAAAATAACATATATTTGTGTAATGAAAAGACATGATTGTTGATGTGTTCGATGATTATGTCTTTTTGTTTGATATAATCTCGAAACAAGTGTAGTTGTATTATAATTGTATGGCTAAAAATGAAAACTTTTAATAGTGGATTAAAGTATAATTTGTCCCCTCTTTTAGTATCGTTTGTCCGGTATTTTTTGTTTTGTTATTATGTTAGAATATTTTTGTATGTTGCGATGGTGGGGAAGTATGTAAAATACATATAATTCACTCGCAAAATACATATAAAATATTTATAAAACACAAGAAGAAAAACGGAAATCAATTTAAAAAGAGAATGGGAGGTAGGCATGAAAGCCAAAATCAAGATTAACAAAGAAGATGTTATTAGTAAGATTGATAACAGGCTTTTTGGTTCTTTCATTGAACACTTAGGACGTGCTGTTTATGGTGGAATTTATGAAAAAGACCACGAAACTGCAGATGACTGTGGATTTAGACAGGATGTTTTAAACGCAGTTAAAGAACTCAATGTTCCAATCGTAAGATATCCAGGTGGAAACTTTGTTTCAGGTTTTTATTGGGAAGATTCAGTTGGTGATAGAGCTAAAAGACCACATAAGATGGATTTAGCATGGGGCACAATAGAAACTAATGAAATTGGTATTGATGAATTTCAGGAATGGGCAAAGAGAGTTAACTCAGAAGTTATGATGGCTGTAAACTTAGGTACAAGAGGACCTATGGATGCTAGAAATCTTGTAGAGTATTGTAACTTAAATACAGATACATATTATGCAAATATGAGAAAGGCTAATGGACATGAAGAACCTTATGGTATTAAGGTATGGTGTCTTGGTAACGAGATGGATGGTCCATGGCAGATAGGTGCAAAAACTCCACAGGAATATGCCAGAATAGCGACTGAAACAGCTAAGGTTATGAAGTGGACTGACCCATCAATTGAGTTAGTTGCATGCGGTAGCTCTAGTCCTACTATGGAAACTTTCGGTACATGGGAAAGAGAAGTTCTTAGAGGGGCTTATGAGAATATAGATTATATGTCACTTCATTGTTATTATGGAAATCCAGATAACGATACAAAGAAATATTTAGCCAGCTCGCTTATAATGGATAATTTCATTAAGGAAGTTGTTGATATTTGTGATGAAGTAAAGAAAGAAAAGAATTCTGATAAAACTGTTAACTTATCATTTGATGAATGGAATGTTTGGTTCCATAGTAATGAAGCTGATAAGGAACAGGAAAAGTGGCAGATTGCGCCACCGCTTTTAGAGGATGTATATAATTTAGAGGATGCTTTAGTAGTAGGTTCTCTTATTAATACACTTATTAAGCATAGTGATAGAGTTAAGATTGCAGCGCTTGCGCAGTTAGTTAATGTAATTGCTCCAATTATGACTAAGACAGGTGGAGGTATGTGGTTACAGACTATTTATTATCCATTCTACTATGCATCAACATTTGGTAGAGGATTTGCACTTAATGCAACATGTGAATGTGATACATATGCAGCAGGTGATCCGGAAAGTGAAGAGTATAAGAAGAATAACTTTGGACATATTCCATATATTGATTCATCAGTTACTATGAGCGAAGATAAAGAAACTATTTCAGTATTCTTAGTTAATAGATCACTTGATGAAGAAGTTGAACTTGAGCTTGAAGGTTTTGATGGATATAAGATTTCATCACATGTTGAGCTTACACATGATGATCTTAAGGCGATTAATACTATTGATAATCCAGAAGAAGTTGTTGCCAAAGAAAAGAATATTAGCGATAAAGTTGTATTATCATCTAAATCTTGGAATATGATTAAATTCAGCAAATGCTAATTTATTTTGATGAAGGAATAATATTTGCTGAAAGGATTAGAAAAAGAGAAAGATATGACAAAGTTTATAGAATTAAAAGATAAATATAGGAAGCAAGCTGAAGAATTAGTTAGTAAGATGACTATAGAAGAAGTTGCTAGTCAGTTAAAATATGATGCTCCTTCAATTGAAAGACTAGGTGTTGATTATTATAACTGGTGGAATGAAGGGCTTCATGGACTTGCAAGAGGTGGTACTGCAACGGTATTCCCTCAGGCTATAGGTCTTGCTTCAATGTTTGATGAAAAGATGCTTTTCGATATTGCTGAAGTTATTTCAACTGAGGCAAGAGCGAAATATAATGAAAGCACACGTTTAGGTGACCATGACATATATAAAGGTATAACCCTTTGGAGCCCTAACATTAATATATTTAGAGATCCAAGATGGGGAAGAGGACAGGAAACATATGGTGAAGATCCTTATCTTACCAGTGAACTTGGACTTGCTTTTATTAATGGTTTACAGGGCGATGGAGAGCATATGAAGGTTGCAGCTTGTGCAAAGCATTTTGCTGTACATTCAGGACCTGAGCAAGGTAGACATGAATTCGATGCTATCGCTACACCTAAGGATTTAGAAGAAACTTATCTTCCTGCATTTGAAGTGGCAGTTAAAGAAGGTAATGTTGAAACAGTTATGGGAGCCTATAACCGTATGAATGGCGAACCGTGCTGTGGTAGTGAATATTTACTAGCTAAGACATTAAGAGGTAAGTGGGGCTTTGATGGACATGTTGTTTCTGATTGCTGGGCAATAAGGGATTTCCATGAAAATCACATGGTTACAAAGACAGCTACTGAGTCAGCTGCACTTGCACTTAACAATGGATGTGATCTTAACTGTGGTTGTGTATATTTACAGTTGTTAAATGCTTTAGAAGAAGGATTAATAACAGAAGAACAGTTAAGAGAATCTGCGATTAGGTTATTCACAACAAGAGCTAAGTTAGGTATGCTTGATAAGAAAACTGAGTATGATGAATTAGGCTTATTTGATGTGGAAACAGAGGACAGTAAGGACCTTTCGTATCTTGCTTCAGTTAATAGTCAAGTTTTATTAAAAAATGATGGAATTTTACCACTTAATTTAGAAAAATATGATACAATAGGAGTGATAGGTCCAACTGCTTCTTCAGTGGATGTTTTATATGGAAATTACAATGGAACGGCATCGGAAACTGTTACGAATATTGAAGGTATTAGAAGAGTGGTTGATGGTGAAGCCAGAATACTTTATTCAGAAGGCTCACATCTATATAGAGACAGAGTTCAGTTCTTAGGTCAGCCTGGGGACAGACTAAGCGAAGCAGTTGCAGTTGCTAAGAAAAGTGATGTTGTTATCATGTGCTTAGGACTTGATGCTAGTATTGAAGGTGAAGAAGGAGATACTGGTAATGCATTTGCTGCAGGTGATAAGTTAAATCTTTATTTACCTGAATGTCAAAGAGAACTTTATGAAAAAGTTGCAGAGGTTGGTAAGCCTATTATTCTTGTTATTAATACAGGTTCTGCAATGGATGTTTCAAATGAAGCTAAAAGTGCTAATGCCATAATTCAAAGTTGGTATAGTGGCGCGTTTGGTGGGCTTGCACTTGCTGATGTTATATTTGGTAATGTTTCCCCTTCGGGCAAATTACCAGTTACAGTTAGTTACGATGGTACACTTCCTGAATTTACTAATTATTCAATGAAAGGTAGAACATATCGTTACTTAAAAGGCGAAGCTCTTTATCCATTTGGATATGGTCTTTCATATGCTGATTTTAAGTATGATAATCTTAAGGTTAGTGATGTTATTAAGAAGGACGATTTATCTGTGGATATATCCGTTAGTGTTAATGTTACTAATGATGGAGACTATGATGCTGATGAAATAGTTGAGGTTTACATTAATAATAACATTGATGAAAAGGTATATAACGGAAAGAATGATAATTATACATCTAACATAGATGTTGATAATCAGCCTAAGTATTCACTTTGTGGATTTAAGAGAGTAAGCATTGATGCTGGTGAAAGTAAAAATGTAGAACTTAGACTTAACAAGAAAGCATTTACTACAGTTCTTGAAAATGGAGAAAGAGTTTTACTTAAAGGTAAGTATAAGTTATACGTTGGTACATCACAGCCAGATGAAAGAAGTGTTAAACTTACTGGTAAGAAGCCACTTGAAGTTGAAGTAGAAATTAGTTAAAGAAAAAAGAATTAAAAGAAAGATATTAATATAACTAAATTTATTTGGTTATTTATAATATGAAAATTGATTGTTCGCACAATCTAAAATATAATACGCTATTAATAGGAGGAATTTAAAATGAGTATTGCAAAAGTATTTTCAGACAACATGCCTGAGATTAAATTGGGTATTATCGCAGTTAGTAGAGACTGTTTCCCAATGAGCTTATCAGAAAGCAGAAGAGCTGCTGTAGTAGCTAGCTATCAGGCTAAATATGGTGAAATTTATGAAAGTAAAGTTACAGTTGAAAACGAAGTAGATATGATGAAGGCATTAGAAGATGTTAAGGCTGCTGGTGTTGAAGCATTAGTTGTTTATCTTGGTAACTTCGGTCCAGAAACACCTGAGACTTTATTAGTTAAATATTTTGATGGTCCATCAATGGTTATCGCTGCAGCTGAAGAAGCTGGTGATAAACTTCTTGATGACAGAGGAGATGCTTACTGTGGTATGCTTAATGCAAGCTACAACTTAAAGCTTAGAAACCTTAAGGCTTACATTCCAGAGTATCCAGTTGGTGATGCTGATGAATGTGCAGATATGATTGCTGAATTCCAGACAATCTCAAAGACAGTTTACGCTGTTAAGAATCTTAAGATTATTGGTTTCGGTCCAAGACCTCAGGACTTCCTTGCTTGTAACGCTCCAATTAAGCAGCTTTACAATGTAGGTGTTGAAATTGAAGAAAACTCAGAACTTGACCTTTTCGAAGCTTTCAAGAAGCATGAAGGTGATTCAAGAATTCCTGCAGTTGTTGATGATATGGCAGCTGAACTTGGAAATGGTAATAAGAAACCTGAAATTCTTTCAAAACTTGCTCAGTATGAACTTACACTTCTTGACTGGATTGAAGCTCATAAGGGCAGCAGAAAGTATGTTGCAATCGCTGGTAAGTGCTGGCCTGCATTCCAGACTCAGTTTGGATTCGTACCTTGTTACGTAAACAGCCGTCTTACAAAGAGAGGCATTCCTGTATCATGTGAAGTTGATATTTATGGTGCACTTAGTGAGTACATTGGTAGCGTAGTAAGTAACGATGTTGTTACACTTCTTGATATCAACAACTCAGTACCTAAGGATATGTACAACGAAGAAATCAAAGGTAAATTTGATTATGATTATAAACTTACAGATACATTCATGGGATTCCATTGTGGTAATACAGCTTCAACAAAGCTTGCATTCTGTGAAATGAAGAATCAGAAGATTATGGCTAGATCACTTCCAGAAGAAGTTACAAATGGTACTCTTGAAGGTGATATTGCTCCAGGTCAGGCTACAGTTTACAGACTTCAGTCTACATCAGATGCTAAGCTTCGTGCTTACATTGCTCAGGGTGAAGTTTTACCAGTTAGAACAAGATCATTCGGTGCTATCGGTATCTTCGCTATTCCAGAAATGGGTAGATTCTACAGACATGTATTAGTAGAAAAGAATTATCCACATCATGCAGCTATCGCATTTGGTCATCATGGAAAGTGCATCTATGAAGTATTCAAAATGCTCGGCGTAGATGTAGATGAAATTGATTACAATCAGCCAAAGGGTGTTCTTTATAAGACAGAGAACCCATTTGCTTAATTAAATCAGAGATAGAAGTTGAAGATTCTCTTAATAGAGAATCTTTGACTCCGTTCAAAGCTTCGGAGGCTTCTCTGATATAAATTAGAGATATTTATAATGCTATGTTTAGTTTTAAGCATAGCATTATAGTTTATTATGATATATGGTTAAGTAAATCAACAGAAGATAGATATGTTTATGCTTGAAAATATATTTAAAGATGTTTTATAAGTAATTAAAGAAAAGAGGAACGAATATGTATATTGGTGTAGATTTAGGTACTAGTGGTGTTAAGTTACTCTTAATGGACAAAGATGGTAAAATCTTAAAGAAAGTTACAAAAGAGTATGGCTTAAGTTTTCCACAGCCAGGATGGTCAGAACAGAATCCATATGACTGGTATGATTATACTATTTTAGGTATTAAGGAATTAATTAGTGAAATCAACCCATCAGACGTTAAGGGATTTGGTGTTGGTGGACAGATGCACGGTCTTGTTATTTTAGATGAAAATGATGAAGTTATTAGACCTGCAATTCTTTGGAACGATGGTAGAACAACAGCTGAAACTGATTATCTTAATAATGAAATCGGTACAGATAAGCTTGCTAAGTATACTGGTAATATTGCATTTGCTGGTTTTACAGCTCCAAAGATTCTTTGGGTTTATAATAATGAACCTGATAACTTTAAGAAGATTAAAAAGATAATGCTTCCTAAGGATTATCTTGTATATAGACTTACTGGTGCATTTAGCTGTGATTATTCAGATGCATCAGGTATGTTACTTTTAGATGTAAAGAATAAGTGCTGGTCAAAGGAAATGCTTGATATTTGTCATGTTTCTGAAGACATGCTTCCAAAGCTTTACGAAAGTAGCGATGTTGTAGGAACAGTTAAGAGTGATGTTTTAGCCAAACTTGGGATTAATGGTGAAGTTAAGGTGGTTGCTGGTGCTGGCGATAATGCTGCAGCTGCAATTGGTACAGGTACAGTTGGTGCTGGTAGATGTAATATCTCACTTGGTACATCTGGTACAATCTTTATTACAGATAGCAAATTCGTTGATCTTGATAATAATGCACTTCATTCATTTGCTCATTCAGATAAGGGATTCCACATTATGGGTTGTATGCTTTCAGCTGCTTCATGTAATAAGTGGTGGATGGATGAAATTCTTAGAGATAAGGATTATGCTAAAGCACAGGAAGAAATGGGCAACTTAGGTGAGAATAATGTATTCTTTTTACCATACTTAATGGGTGAGAGATCTCCTCATAATAATCCAAAGGCGCGTTCAATGTTCATTGGTATGAGTATGGATACAACAAGAGCTCAGATGTCTCAGGCTGTACTTGAAGGTGTGGCTTTCGGTATGAGAGATTGTTTAGAAGTTGCTAAGGAAATGGGCATTAACATTACAGAAACATGTATCTGTGGTGGTGGTGCAAAGAGTCCACTTTGGAGAAAAATCATGGCTAATGTACTTAACATCAAGGTTAATACATTAAAGAATGATGAAGGTCCAGCTTTAGGTGGTGCTATTCTTGCAGCTGTTGGTGATGGCGTATATCCAGATGTTATTGAAGCTGCTAAGAAGATTGTAGAATATGATAGTTCTATCGAACCAGATGCAGAAATTGCTGCTAAGTATGATAAGGCTTATGACTTCTATAAGAAGTTATATCCACATACAAAGGATTTATTCCAGTAAAAATAAATATGATTTTATTTATAAATTAGATTAGTTATGGGGCTGCTTTTTGCAGTCCCATAATAAATGGAAAAATATTGTAGTATAATTATAGTTTTTGGAGAAGAAATATGAGATTATCAAATGTATATGGAAATGGTATGGTTTTCCAAAGAGATTGTGATAAAAATGTAATTAAGGGTATTTTATATACTGAAGAAGAATTAAATAATGATAATAATGCAAGTATTAATTGTAATAATATAGAGATTAAGGTTGTTGCAACTGATGAGAATGGAAATGAAGCATTTGCTGTAAGAGAAGTTATTAATGATAATGAATTTAGAGTTTCTATTCCTTCAATGAGTAAGGGAGGACCTTTTGAGGTGACAGTCAGTGTAATAGCTAATGATGAAAATGTAAAAATAGAAGATGTAAAGATTATAGATGTTTATTTTGGCGATGTTTTTATGCTTGCTGGTCAGTCAAACATGGAGCTTATGTTTGCACTTCTTCCTGATACGTTTAAATCTGAGTATAAAAAGATTGCTAATCCTATGATTAGAAGCTTTATACTTGGTAGAAATACTGAGTTTAATAAACCTAATGATATTATAGATTATGGTAACTGGATTGTATGTGATGAATATAGTTTAGATCCTGTAAGTATATTGGCATTTTTCGTCGCCGATAAGCTAGCTAAAGAAAAGGATGTTTACGTTGGACTTTATCATACAGCTGTTGGTGGCGTTCCAATTGAAACTTATTTAAGTGAAGAGTCAATTAGAGAACTTAATATTAATGTTGATTTGCTTGAAAAAGCAAAGGTTCCTGGTTATATAAGAGAAATTAATGAAGCAGAAGTAAAAAGAGATACTGAATGGATATTAACAGCTAAGGATGTTTTCAAGGATTTAGATGCTATTAGAAATAATGGTTCTAAGGGAATCGTGGAAGTTCCTGGAGATATGGAAGAGTACAAAGATTTTGTTGGTAGTCTCATGCTTGAAAAGAAGTTTGTAATTGATGAAGAAGATAAGGATTACCTTAAGGATGCAAAACTTTATCTTGGTGCTATCGTAGATGCTGATGATACATTTATTAATGATCATTTCGTTGGAAATACAGAGTATAGATATCCACCTAGAATTTACAGAGTTGAAGATGGAATCTTAAATGTTGGAGAAAATACAGTTAGAATTAATATGCTTGTATTTAGAAAAAATGGTAAATTTGTAGGTGGCATGCGTTATTATCTTCTTTTAGCAAATGGAAAGAAGATTGATTTAACTGGTGCTTGGGATATTTATAAAGCAAAAGAAATGCTTGATGAAGAAGGTAATCCTAACATTTTACCTGATATGACTTTCTTTGAATATTATCCAACAGCACTTTTTAATGCTCATTTAGCACCACTTCGTGATGTGAATCCGTTAGCATATTTATTCTATCAGGGCGAAAGTAATGTTGAGCGTTCAAATGATTATAAACGTCAATATGTAAGAATGTGTGAGGATGTAAGAAAGTTATTTGCTAATGATAAACTTCCTATTATTCAGACACAGCTTTCAGCTTTTTCTGATGGATATGTGGATTTTAATAATGATTGGGCTATCTTTAGAGAGATTCAGAAAGATGCTCTTTGTGTTGATAATTCAGCATTAGTTCAGAGTTATGATTTAGGTGAATATTATGATTTACATCCATATAAAAAGAAGGAACTTGCTGATAGAATGTATGTGGCTATAAAAGATTTAGTTTATGGGGAAACTAAATATATTTATGGTCCA